>MDSZ01247388.1_pt1 | contig 14453 bp, 6 predicted proteins | sample 811201 | NCBI WGS metagenome assembly MDSZ01 (sample SAMN05326647, study PRJNA326480) | marine metagenome | isolation source: seawater | place: Indian Ocean: North | collected 2010
GTTTTTGGTCTGTATTTTTTTCTACCTCAAGAGCCTGCTCAACCAAAGACTTTCTTCTTTTAAACGCCTCCTCTTTTTTCATCCCGTGATCAACTCTTGTCACGAACCCAGCCATACCCTGCTCAAACGAATTGTAAGCAGAAGCATACTTACCAATATTTACTCCTTTACTTCCTCTTAGTTTATTAAACTCTTTAAATTTTCTATTTACCCTAGCAACAGCTTTGTTCTTGCCATTTTTTATTCCAGTAAATCCTGAGTTATCTGCAACTGTTTGCCCTTCATTAATGCCGCCAAACGCTCTTTCGAACTCCAAATTGACTTGATTTACGATTTTACTATACACTCTCCCAAGCATACTAGATTTACGACCCCTTATTCCATCGGCAAGGTCTTTCTTGGCAGCCATGTAGCCCTCATAGGCAGCAACTGTAGCTAGCATTCCGCTTGTATCCCCATTCTCATAGAAATTGTTCATCTGATTTACTGCGGTGATAACAAAAGCTCTGTTTTTTGGTGATGAAAACATTGTTAAATCAACCTCCATAAATCTTTTTATTAGGTCAAAGTCTACATCACCCTTGCCATCTTTTGACCTCTTCTTGGCCTCTATCATCAAGTTTTTCTTGTAGATGTTAAATGACCTGGCCAAGGCTTCAACAACTGAAATTTGCTTTTTATTAGTTATCCCTTCTTTTGTTTCTTCCTCTGATTTTAACTTAGACAAAATATCAGATGATTTTTCAAAGAGTGCCTCTATATCTGAATTATCAAAACCCTTTGTGTCTATACCTGCGTCCTCTAACTGGGAGCGCATTTGCTTTATCTCTATGTTCTTTAGTCTTAAATTTTGATTCGAAACATACTGCTCTACAACCTCCTGATTAAATATCTTTGGCATATCCACATGACCTGTTTTGCGATCAGGTTTTATTGCCTTAAAACTTTCAACTATATTTTCTGCAATGGAAATATATTCGTCAATGTTTTCTACTAGCAATGGCTTTAGTTTGCCAAAAGATGCCGCTTCTAAACTTAGCTTGTTAGAAAACCCTACTCTCCTTGAAGATGATTTTACTCTCTTTCTTAGAATATTTGCCTTCTTTAATTTTTCATCAAATGCAGCATCCTCCAATACTTTCTCTACATAAGATTGAAACTCTATCAAGGACTTGGGGTTGTTTATGTTTAACCTTTGCAGCCTGCTTAATATTTTTGCGTGAGCCTTATTGGTTTTACTTATGCCAAGTTCCTTAAGTTCAGCCCTAATTTGCTTTATTACTTCATTTCGCTTTCTATTTGTATCTCCAGCTGCCCTACGAATGGCGATATTTATTTCCTTAAGTTTTTTCTTAAGTTCAACAGCAGTATTAACAACTTTGGTTTTGCCAGGCTTCTCTAGCCTAGCCTCTGCTTTTTTAACGAATTGATTCATCAGCGTTTTAACACGCCCCTCTTGCTTTGCTTTTATTAGGTTATTTAGGAGAGTAGCATCAGGACCTATTAGATTCATCTTCTTACTGTTCATCCTTACTAGCGTAGATAGTTCTCTGACTTTTGCACTTAGCGATTTGTCGCTTTCTAAAACCGCATTCAACTTCTTTTTGAATTCAGATACTATTTTAGCAGTCTCCTTATCAATAACCGGTGGCTCTGTTTTTTTCTTAACAGGAGTCTTCTTTTTGGGTTTGGCTTTTTGATCTGGTGCTTCTTCAGCAGGAGCCTCCTCTTCAACTACAGGCTCTTCAACTACAGGTTCTGCTTCTTCAGTGACTTCCACTTCTTCAGTAGTCTCTTTCCTCTCAACCTTTCTAGCTTTCACCACTTTACCACCTTTACGCTTACCCTTTCTAGCTAGCCTTGCATCAACCTTTATTTTCGTCTTGGCATCTGCCACTCTTTGCCTCAACCTCTGCGTTACATCATTTATCTGTTGTTCACTTAGGCTATCCAAGTCTAAAAGAGCGTATTGATATGCTATTTCTTCTGCTATATTGCCAGTGAATGTTTTGTTTTGACCATTCTCGTCTGTCAACGTTACTGACTTTACATTGCCATTTTTATCTAATGTTATTGCAGAATTTATATCAGAGTAGTTGTTAGTATATGACTTGCCCTGTACATTTACAGAGCCATTTTCAGCAACATTTATTGAGGCAGGCGAAATGCCTAGTTCTGACAAACTACTGTCTATCAATTGTTCAATATTACCAATTTCTGTTTTTTTGGTTACGCCATTTTCTACATATTGGAATACTACCGTGTCACCATCTAGTTTAAGTTCTCCTATTGCACCGTCTTTTTCAAAAAGATTCCTAGACAATAAGGCCTCACCAAAACTTCCTGGGATTAAATTATCCAAGTCTTCGCCCTCAATGGGAGCCTTTAAATCTGAAAGTCTGTCAAGGCCAACAGGAACAACTTCACCCAAGCCCTCTTTTTTCTCGAAGGACATTTTTGAATCTAAAATTATTTTAGACTCGGCATCAACCAACTGGTCTATTAATCTATTCCTATTGTCTTTCTCTATTTTCTTCTCTCGTATAAATCTATCTCCCTCTTCCCTTGATACTAAATATTTTTTTCTTCTTAAAAGACCGGATCTTGATTGAGTATAATCAACACCAAATCGAGGCTCGTTTTCAAGCAAGTAACTTCCATCTTCCTGCCTTGCATTTTCTAATTCTTGTATTTCTGAATCAATTCTACTAACAGCTTCCTTCTCTCGTTCAATGGTAGATTTTTGAGCATTTCTTCGATTTTCTCTCTCCCTGATTTTTTGTTGTCTTGTTTCATAACTATACACTTTTAACATTGATGTTTGCTCGACCTTTTTACCAATCAGCTGGATTGTTCTTTGGTCGATTAAGCTTTGCGTTTCGGAATCATTTATAACTTCGTACTCGGCACGATTGATAGCGTTCTTATTGTTGTTTTCAAAAAAGCTCAAAATGGTTTCCTTATCCACCACCTTCTCGTTAAGGATATATGCCGTTTCACCATCTTGTTTAGCTATTTCAGAAACTGCTATTGCTTCAGCAGACTCTCTAAGTAACTTTGCTCTTAATTCGTTTCTTTCTTTTGTTACTGCATTACTTGTGGCGGCAGCTTCGGCATCTAATCTTTGAGCCTTCATCTCTAGCCTGTAAGCATATGCAATAGACTCAGGAGACTTTAACTTAGGAGATAACTTATTTAATGCTCTATCCGCTAGTTCTAAATCGGATTCTAACCTACCCTTTAGGGCTGAGTTAATTATACCTTTTCTTTCTAGGGTTGCTATAGCCTTCAAAGACTCATCTTTGTTTTTGGCTGCGATCATCATCAAATCATCTATATCAGTTTTAGATGCTGAATTAAAATTTGATATGTCATTTACTTTGCCAACTCCTCCACCACCAAAACCAACAATAAATGATATTAAGGCTGTTTCTTTGGTTTCTTCAGAGGACCTTCTAAGGGGCTCAATTTCTTTTTTATTCATAGCCGTGGCTAATGAATGATATCCTAACTGAAGTCCATGCTCAAGGTATGTTTCTTCTATCGTTTCAAGAGTACCTTCTTTTATCGCACCTTTTAAAAACTTTGATGTGGCTTCTTTCAGCGTAATCCGAGCAGCTTCTTTGCCACCCATTTTACCAGCTGACGCTCTAACAATAGGAGACATTGTTGTGCCTAGTCCAACTAAATTTTTCTCAAGGCCACCAAACATCATATTTAAGTAACCAACCCCAATACTTACAGTAGAGGCATATGTGTTTGCCTCATCTTCATCGAACCCATAACTCAACGCTTCTGTTCTAAGGCCATTATACATTTGACCAGCCACAATACTAGCAGACGGAGCATACGTTAAAACTTTCCTGCTTGCCTTTGACAAGTAACTAGCCCCCTTTGGAAGTAATGAAGAACCCTTAATCGCCGTAGTTCCTATGCCTCCTCCAACTGCAAGAATCACTAAGTCGGCAACAGTTCTATTTACTCCTGATGCAACACCAGTCCATCTAGGATTATACCAATTTCTAGCCTTAGTTGCCTTGTCAGTAAACCCTTCGTAGTTTCTATATATATCCTCCTTTACCTTCTTGGTTTCAGCTATAGACGGTATGCTAAAGTCAGATTTTAATATTCTGTTTATTTCTCCAGACTGGGAATCAAAAAACACCTTGTATCCGTCATGGTTAACGTATCCATCATACACGGGCACTCTTCGCCTGTCGGCCAATATGTCTGTAGAAGAATTAATGTTGTCTTGAATGTCACCCAAGCCGTCAATCATAGCGTTGGATATATTGTTTACGGCTTCGTCAGCACTACTACCCAATCCCAAAATACTAGCAGTCCCTGTAACACCTCTTACCACTCCTGACAAGTTTTGAGTTGCAACTTGCCCTAGTCCTAAAGACGTATTCAAAACACTAGCACCCAAGTTAACGCCAAATCTCAATGGGGACTCTATGATATCAGGCAAATCATCAAATCTTTTTCTTAACCTGTCAGATTCTTCATCTAACTGTCTTAAATAATCAAAGCGAGGAGAATCAATTAAGTTGTATGAAACGTCTTCTAGCTGCTCTAACTTTTCTCTGGCTTGTTCTGCTCCAGATCCGTTACCAGCTAAAATAGACGCAGAATATAAATCTGAATAATACTGATAATACTTTGCTATTTGATTTTGAATTTTATCATATTTTTCAAGTTCCGACTCTTTTTGTTTTACCAATTTATAAGTGCTTTGATATTTAACCTCATCAGAAAAATTTAACATATCTAAATCCTGACTTAAGTAGTCGCTGTCCTCATTAACATAGTCAGAAATCCTGTCAGCGGTTTGCTGCCTCTGACCTTTCGGGAAAAAATACCCGTCTCTTGCAACGGATATTAATTCATCTATACTATAGTCGGCATCCTGAAGAAAAAATCCATCTACAAATGGGTTCATTTCCAATTCAAGCATTTCTTCGCCATACCTTACCCGCATACCAAAACCTGTTTCAGGGTCTTCCTCCACTGCACTATATGCCGCTCCTTTACCCTTGTATTTAGTTCCAGCCTTTAGCCTTGAAAGCAACTCTTCCACTTCAATAAAATCCTTCAGTTGAGGGACTTCTTCAGCAACTCTTTTTTGAAGCAAGTATCCAAACATTTCCTGCTTATTATTCGCAACAACTGTTTTTTCTTCTCCTGTTACAGGGTCTATGATTTCCATTTTGTACATATCCCTATCACTGCTTGTTCTTATGACATCAGGAAGCGTGTTAACATAATCTGTAACAGATTGCTCTATTCTGTCTATCTCATCCTCCACCGCTCCCTCGTCCTTACTCAAGTTGACTAATCTATCAAGTTCATTTATAACTTGAGCCATTTCGTATTGGCCAATGTATTCGGAATCAAAATCCAAATTTGTCTGTCCTCTAGCAAATTGATCTAGTTCATATTTACTTTTCAATGTTACGGTTTCAACAGGCCCTAATTCCTCCTTACCGGTTTGAGCATTTACAGAGACCTTTCTAGCATCTATGTTCACAATCATATTGCCTGAATTGTCTCTAGATATTCCCGTGCCTGTTGTCGGAAGTGTTGAATCAGTTTCGTATACCTCCCCATTGATGGTATATCTTTTACCAGGCGTTTTTGCAGACTCTACGGCTTGGTTTATGTTAAAGTCATCTGTGTCATATATTCTTTCTGCTGTATTAAAAGGAACAAAACCTTGAGCGGTTAATTGTTGCGTTTCTAATTCATCACCATCTTCGAAATCAAAAGCAGGCTGAACTGATGATGCTCTTTGAAATTGACTTGATTGAATTCCTCCCGCCTGCGACCTAAAACCTGCCGTAGATTGAAATGATGTTACATTTCCAAGTTTATCTCTAAACATAACGGGTGCATCATATCTTAGTCCAGCACCATCTTGGCTTTGGTCATAGCTTTCTTTAAATGGCTTTTCTTGAGCCCAAGACAAAACATCTGACACTACACTCTGAACCCTGTTGTTCCTTTCATCACCTCTCATGCCTAACCCAACACCAGCATAGTCAAATGTAGAAACAACTTCTCCTTGAGGAGTTTTCACATCAAACATATGCTTACCTGATTTGGAAAAAGATAAGGTTGATATTCTATTTCTAGATTCCTCATCTAGTATACTATTGCTAGACAAGTCACTCATTAATTCTTCTAAATCCTTTAGTGCATCATCAGTGTATCTATTTTTAGATACCATTTCAATTCTGTCCGGAAGAGAAAATTGAACCCCCATGTTGTTGTCAACCCTTACTTGATTTGGTTTTAGTGCTAGTGGAGTTACCCCCTTAGTGGCATATGACGCAAGGAATTGATCTAAACTTCCGTCGTAAAGATTATTAGAAACCAATTTATTGTAGACCTTTTCATATGCCCTTGAATTATTAAACTGATTTCCAAAATCTGCTTGGGTCATGTCTAATAACCCATGAGTGTTCATAAACTTATATAAGCTTTTAGCTTCTGGGGATATTGCCATTTCTATTATTCTAAGTTAGTTAGTGGGTCTGTAGCGTTAGGATTCGCCTGCGGGCCTACTACTGGATTATATCTATCTTGTGGGAATGCGAAATTCTGAACATTTCTAGGATTTACACTATAATTTATAGAAGCAAGGTTATTAGCATAATTATAAAGCCCTAATGAATTAAGCAAATTCTCACCTAACTCAGTTAATGATTCTGAATTATTAAGCGGTGTTTTATTAACGCCTAGTATTCCGCCTGTGGACGGATTTATAAGTTCGAAAGTGTAGTCATCTCTTCCTTCCAATATATTCAAACTTACTCCCTGCCCCCTCATTACTGTTTTAATCTTAGAAAGGCCATCCGTCATCATAGCAGCGTCTCCACTAGCCAACATCTCTAGACCCTCGGTAAGTTGATTGACGATTCCAAGCTCTTTAGCTCTTTCATTTCTATCTGCCACTTGTTGTGCGTTATAGCCTTGTTTTTGCTCTGCTATAATTTGCTTGCCAATCCTAGCATCAATCATCATACTTCCTGCATCGTGCATTAGTTTTCTGTGTACAGGTAGTATTTCTATATCAATAATTGCTCCTTGATCTGTCTCATTGCCATACATGAGCACTTTTGTGCTACGTAACTTGGCATCTAAAGAAACCAATTGCCTATCAATACTAGCAACCTCCTCTTCCGATAGCCCTTCTTGCTCTTTGCGAATAAGTAAATCTGCTATTTCAGATGAAGTGCTCATATACTCATCAGCAGACCTTCTTGCCTCTTCCCTGTCTCTAGTAAAGCCAAACTGAGATTCTGAATACTGTTGAGATAAAAAGTCTGATATCTCCAAATTATCAAGAGAGCTTAATTTTCTATACATATTATCTACCGCAGCAGGCACGATGGAGGCGTATTCACCAGGTGCATTAGTTATTAGTTTTCCTGCCGAAGTTATTTCAGAATCAAACATTGCATCGAAGTCGGTTTCTCTCAAAACTTCCCTATTCATGATGCCACTCATATATAGAGGTGTTTTCTTGTCTACAAGATTTCCGTCAGCATCAAACTTTATCTCACCATTTTCATCTGTCCCAACAAGCATTATTTCCCCCGTGGTGGGGTTTTGGAAAAATGTGTTTTTCTGTAAAAAGTCATTGTTGATGTACAGGTCTGATAAAAATATATCTAATTCATGTATGCCATCTTCTTGTAGTTCTTTTGCTCGGTCTTGGATTCTCTTTGACATCTGATGGATATGGTCAATTGAAGCCTTGCTGTTTTGAACAAATTTATTGTAGTTAGATACGCTTGTTCCTCCAGTTCTCCTTAGGTTTTCTTGAAAACTTATGTTTTCTAATATTTGATCTGTAGCTCCTAAAAGATGGTCGTTAAGTTGGTCAATAGCACCCATCCCTATGTCGGACCTAGCGGCCTCAATAGCAAGTCGAGTGTTTTCTTCTATCGTCTTCTTCTTCTCCTCTCTTTCCTTAGATATTCGCTCAAGTTCAGTATTTACCTCTTGACGTATACTTCTGAAATCTATATTAGGGGAGTAACCCGTTACCTTATCTAATCCGTAATAACTTCTAGCCATAATAATTTATTCTAAAAATGATGGTGTTTCTTGAAGAGTGCCTGGAAGAATCATTCCTGAGCTACCAGCGATATCAATTGTAGTCGCTCCGGTAACATCATACGGAGATTTTATGGAAGGTGCTCCAAACTTTAATAAATCTCTCAATTCTCGATTAGGTAATGCTTGAAACGCCTCTAGCCTTTGTCTACTATTCATTTCAAATACTTGATTCCCCAATATTGATGCCATGGCCTTGGGGTCATTTTGAAACTCTAGAAACGCCTCTCTTCCAAGACGCTCTTGCCTGGTAGACGATTCTAGTCTTGTAAAATCTGCCCCTTGTGTGCCCAAAGATGCCAATCCTGATAATGAATCAGAAATAGCTTTTGCTCTAGCAGTGCCTGCCTGTATAGCCGCAGCAGATGCCCCCTGAGCTTCTGCTAGTTCAATTTCTCCTAAAGCGTCAATGTTAGCCTGCTCTTGTTTTAGTATGGCCTGCTCTCTAGCTATCTCTTGTTGCTCCATGCCTGCCATAATGTTCATTTGTTGTTCCGTAGCCTGCGCCTGAACTGCTTGTATGCCTCCTAGAACACCTCTAGCCCCAGCAGATTGCAGAGCATCAACTGACTGTGCTGTTAAGGATTGCTGCCTCCTCAATGATTCATCAAAGGCAAATGTTCTAAGTCTAGCCTCCTCTGCTACATTTCTAGTAAGAAGGTTTCTAGCTTGAGCCATTGCTCTAGAGGATGCCCTTTGCGCCCTTTTCTGTTCTTTTTTTAATTTAGCCGCTTGAGCCCCGCCACCTACGGTTTGACCGGCTGATAATGCCAATCCTATTCCTGCCGCTACTACTTCGAATCCCATATTATATAATTTTTACTAATTCTTGCTGATAATCACCTTTATTATAGCCTAAATCCACATACCTCTCGACCAATGAATTGCTACTTATCACCCCGTACATAACTTCAACGCCATTGTCTTTTGCTATTTGTTCTAGCGAAAGAATAACATTGTTTATTATCTCACCCCTGTCATCTTCTCTGTAGTTTTTGTCTGTTACTATCCAATTAGCCCAAGCTAATTTTGAGTTGGTTAAATACAAAAACCCCGCAGCAACTTCATTTACCACAACACCTATATCGGGTAACATATTTTTGCTTGGATATTGAGACCAACCCCAATCTTTCCACCAACCACATAACATTTCGTAATCAGAGTCATTAACGAGCCGAATATCCATACTCGCTAAGTTACGGATTACTTTTCATTTTGTCCGTTTCTATAGCATACAGCTCAATAAGTGCTTGAGAGTCCATGTCTATTTTAGTAATCATATAGTGACCTGTTAGTCCATGAGACTCGTCATCTGTTGCAGGATCTGGAACAGAGTATATAAAATTACCACTAGATGCCGCTGACCCTCCTGTTGTTGTTATGGTGGTAGTCGTGCCTGATTGTGTAATCGCAGTAACAGTTCCCAAGAACGTGGGAGTTTGGTTTGGCGTTTCAACAGCGTTGCCATCGTTGTCTAAATCAGTCAATGTTCCAGACGTTAATATCCTGTCGCCTATGCCAACCATACTATTTATACTCGCCAAGTCAAATTGTATACTATTCGCTACAGTATTGGCGTTACAAACACCTATACCTTGAGCAAACCGCATATCCACCTGAGTATCTGTTATGGGCTGTCTTATGTATGAGTAGAATGAGTTTTCTTTCTTCTCGAACTGGTCAGAGCCCACAGTCCCATTGTGAAGGTCAGTAGTTGTAGTTGCCGCCAATGATCCTCCAACAGGAACGGTAGCACTAACCCTAATGGCCTTATATATATCAGCCTCTATTGGCTTTTCGTTAAATACAGTTTCTATGTATGGAGTAGTAAACGGAGTAATACTTGTGTCTCCGTCTGTGTTCTCCTCTAAATAAAATGTAGCCCTTAGGCTTGCCTTTTGGTTGTGTATGTTGATGTTGCCATTCTTAAACGTAAAGAAGTCGCTATTCATCCCAATCATAAATTCAGGATTGTACCCATAAAATGAAGGCCACCCCCCTCTATCCGGTAAACTAGGGCTATATGTTACTGTGTACGCCATTATAGTTCTGTTAGCATGGTTAATAATTCTTCCTGTGGGAACATATCACTCTTGCCCTTGTTGGTGTTAGAATGCGACCAAAGGCCCCTAACAAGCCCATAGTAAGCGTCCTGATTCCATTCGAAGGCATCAGCTCCCTTTTCTTTTATAAGGGCAGGGAGGCCCTCTCTGACATCTATGTTGTCTCTGTTTGCTATGTACAGGATTAAGTCTCTAAGAGATTTAATCTGAGCATCAGAATATTTATGCCAAAACTTATAGCCCTTGAAGGGCTTTGCGAGTTCAACTACCTGCTCTTCGTGAACAGTATGCCCAGCGTATGTCTTGCCATTCTTCAAGTATCCGAAGTTGCATACCTCAATGCCTACGCTGTTTGTATGCATCTTTTGCTTCCCGTTCTTCCCCAAATGCCACGCATACCCCCCATCAGGAATACATCTGACAATCTCACCATCGTTCTCAAAGTCTGTATTAAATATTGATGGGCCTCCAATAAGAAACTCGGTAGCGATACGCCCTCTAGAATCTCTTGCCCAATTATTCACAGTTCTGTATGGATTCTGCCACCCAGCCGTGTGGTGAATAAACAGCCATTCCTTTTTAGTAGGCCCTTCTAAGTATTCACCCTTAGGCAAGAAGTGGTTGTTGATTACTATGTCGTGAGTTCCACCTATCGTCTCTTGCCTATCTGTTGTAAGTCCAAATAGTTTTGACCAAGTGATAGGCCCTACAATACCATCAACATCTAAGCCTTCTTCTCGCTGAAATCTCATGACTTCAAACTCTGTCACGGGGCCAAAAATGCCATCAGCATCAATATCGAGTTCTCGCTGAATCTGTCTTACCTCTTCTCCCTTATCTCCTTTTCTTATTAGCATGATGCTTTATTTGTTACGACCCCATTAGAATCAACAGTCAGCACATCAGTACCTACCTTATAGAAGCCTGCCGATGCTCTTGTTGAGCCATTAGAATTAGTAAATATAATATCGTGTAGCGCAGGTGTACCTCCAGAACCCCCACTAAATGTTGAATGATGCAATGTTATCCCTGGTGTTCCAGCACAAGCGGTAACAGAACTAGAAGCATTATAAAATGCCGTGAATGATGGTAGTGCAGCAGCACAGCTTGCTGTTATTTCAAACAGATTTGCCTTGACGCAGAAGAAGTTTAGCAACAACCTAGATGGAGATGCTGATGTCTTGGGAACAATCATTACATACTCGGCCACATTTGTAGCAGCAGTCACTTCTGATGTATCTATTGACACATTCTGAACACCATCGTTAGTATATGAAGACCCGTTATAGTCTATAACCGTAAATGGAACTGAAGCAGAGCCCGAAGAAGGTAGTGGGGCAATCTTCCCGCTATGAGACCAAAACTTTTCAACAAACCCAATCACAGATGAAGTATACGAGTTAAATGTACTTGTTCCTAAACTAGCCAACAGCATGCCTGCGTGTTCTGTATTAGCAAGTGCTCCTGATAAGTCAACATTAGGCTTTATCCTTATAGTAACAGCACCCGTTCCACTTCCAAGTTCAACAGGAAACCTGTACAGCTCTTGATTTGAAAATACTTGAGCTGGCACAAATGGAGTAGATGCCGACGTAGCACAAGCAGTAGCACAAACAGGGCAGTCCACTATTTCAGACAATGCACCACTATTGATGTGATAAGCCACTCCATTGCCCCTACTATATAGACCATCGTTTGCAATGTTTGCCAAGTCTCTATCCGTAAACACTCCCTTAACCTTCAACGGATCATCCGCATCAATATATAGCTGCGTACTACCCGTGGTGCAACATACAGTGTTTAGGTTGTCATCAAATGAACTTACAGGAGAAACCACACTAAAATCAGCTGGTCTGTTTACATTCCTTAAATCCCATATTAGATACAAATAATTTTCTCCAGTCTCTCTTACATAATTAAAGTCAGCAAAGTATCCATTACCTGCGCTGTTTGCGGAAACAGACAGTGGTGGCTTCAGTTCAGAGTCAGCTAGTATTGTTTGGATCTGAGAGGCTGAATATTGTGTAGATGTCTCAAGTATTCTAAACCTATGAACAGGGTCAGCAGCAGTCATATCATCTAAAACAAAAGACCCATTATTAAACGCAGACATTCTTATTGTATCACCGCTAACAGGTATGATGCCTTCTCCAGGCAATCCCGCCTTCTGAATAAAACTACTCACGACAGTAGCATTTGAGCCCTACCCCAAAACGAATTGCCCACCTTCCAAATCTGAGTACCCTCCACTTTCTATTCTTGAAAATGCATACCCCACTTGCTGCCCATCGCTCTCATTGCTGTTAAGCACAACATACACCACATTCAATAGTGTTGGTTCAGGGCAAGGAGCTTTAATTATAAACTCACCCATCACAGCCTGAGGATAAGATATATCAATCGTAACGTTGTTTGGCTTGGACTTATTCTTCGTAAAGTTGAAGGTTGTATCGCTGTTTATAGCAGAGCCGCTACCACCTCTAGTAGAGCCATCCCAAGTAATAGTTGGCGTTATGTTACCCGCAGAGGTTCTCTTAATTGTATATCCGTCAGCCAATGAGACAACCCCGCCCCCATTTTGTACAATCTCTGTTTCAGAATTAATAGACTTTACACTTCCAGTAGCTCCCGTTGTTTTGTTTACAATAACATCATTGGTGGCAACACCATCCGTTACAAAGGTGGCATTCGTGTCTATTAGTTTCCTTCCCTCAGCAAAAGCATAAATCTCATATCTCTTGCCGGATGCTGCAATGTCTGAGCTTATTGTAACCACCTCATCGCCATCTATGTTGGTTATTGTGGCTATGTTGCCATCGATTCTTACTTGGTCGTTGACAGCCACTTGCTCTCCAAATATTGCGGTTGAATCCACTAGTTTGTTTGTAGTGGTGCTTGTTGCTGTTCCCGTCTTCTTTATTGTTGGGTTGTTGGTTGATGACCCCTCGGAAACAAATTGAGCAATATCATCCACCTCGATGGTAATTGCTATATCTCCAACAGTGTCTCCAAAGTCAACCTCTGTCTTCCTAGTTGTAGCAGACGTGCTGTTTACGGCCTCTAGTTTCCTAGTTACGATTATATCGCAAGGTTCTATCACGGTTCTTTCAGGCAACGCCACATCAGTGCCCGCCAATACATACTCATCGGAATGCTCATCAAAACCTCCAATATGTTGCGTGTTTATGTTTGCCTTGAGTTTATCTCTAAAGTAAGACCGAAGCCCTGCATCTGATATAACAATCATTTGGAGATTGTTTGAAGAAGTTCCACTTAATCGTATCACAGCCCCTCTCTTGGCATCAGTAAAGAAATAATCAGATCCGTGCCTTGAAAAACTCTCTGCGTTTCTGCTTATCCCGTGCTCCTCAACCCTAGCCACTTGAGTTCCCAAGAACTTATCCCCCTCAGCAGTTAATACAACATTGCCTGAAGACGTTGTTACTAGTGTTTTATCTACTACTACGTGAGACACCCTGTCCTCTTGTAAAACTAGGAGGTCGTTTCCAATATCAGACAAAACCATAGTTTCACCAAACATCCTGTCAAGGTCTTGAAAGTTGCCCACTCCAAGGTTGAATTCATTTAGTCTATTAAGGTTTGTCTCTTGAACAAAAATATCACTGAATGTAAGCGAAGCAAACCTGTCTTCCTCCTTGTATTCCGTCTCAGATACAGAAGAAACTCTTTCTCCTAAAACAATCTTATGTGCAACCTGCCTATCTCTAGCCTTCATAGATTCTGCTCCATTAGGGAACATTATACAATTGAAGAAATTTAGGTCACATATAGCATCAGCACTTGTTGCTGTATTCTGATCTTGCGTATTACCCTTGTGAATTCTCTTACCAGCACCATCAACGCCTATATCAAAAGTTTGGTTACCCTCAAAATATATGTCATCGTTTATTTCTATTGGCTTTGTTTCAAATATGAAAGTTCCATTAGAACTTATAATAGTGATAACACCCTTGCTTTTAGCCTTTTTGCCCGCAGTGCAACCCTTTCTACCAGCACGAGTATGTAGTTCTAATCCGCCATTAGACTGTCTTATGAACTGAAACTCATGCTCTCCGTTAGGATCACTGCCAAATATGTTGTTTGTTCCCGACTGAAAGAAAGAATCCCCTATCGACGGGTCATATCTTGTATTAAGTGCTATCTCGCCGGAAGATACTTTTAGGCTTTCGAAACTTATACCACCCAAGTGCCCGTCGAAAAACTCCTTAAAGTTTGCGTAGTCGGATTGAGCAACAAACTCATCCA
>MDSZ01047756.1_pt1 | contig 14452 bp, 20 predicted proteins | sample 811201 | NCBI WGS metagenome assembly MDSZ01 (sample SAMN05326647, study PRJNA326480) | marine metagenome | isolation source: seawater | place: Indian Ocean: North | collected 2010
ACGTCTGATCGTAGGTTCTAAGCCTTCACCAAGGTGCAAGTCCTTGGCTTTCTTTTGCTACTCAATGAGAGTAGCTAATGATTAACAATGCAAGCTCCAGAACTTACGTATGAGTTCTTCATTCCAGGTGCTCATGCTCACTGGTCTATTCATACTGATGCTATTCACATCACTGAAAGTGCTAGTGAATCAGGCGTGACAGTTAATGGTGTCAAAGCAGATGCCATGTTCATGATGTGCCGCAATGCTCTTGCTTGTAGTCGTGAGTATTCAGTGTTTCATGAGTTGACTAACAAGCCTTACAACATCAAGGCTGCCAAAGAAATGATTGATGTACTTCAATCTTATGTTGATGCAAACACTACTAAAGAAGAGGAGGTGTCTAAATGATGTGGACTGAATCAACTATCATCCTTGCAATTGTAGGGATGGTAGGTCTATTTGCTACAGCTACTGTATATCAACGTAGTAATCGTATCACCTCTCGCTATTACAAACGTGACCAACATCAATAGGTTCATCATGTGCATGGGTATTGGTGCCCTTCTTTCTTTCTTATGTGGGCTCAATGCAAGTGCGATTTTGATATTTATTGGGGTAGGTATAGCTGCAAGTATTCTTTAATGTTCACAATAGTCAAATGGGGGTATCAACTATTGGCGCTACTTGGTCGTGTTCGTTATCATGAATATGAGGTCACTATGTGTGACGACGTTGAGAACGTACGTACTGAATACGTTCTAGCTCCTGACTGTGAGCGTGCTGCATGGCAGGCTTTGGAGCTATCCAGTCAACGTAAATGTACTCTTAAGAATGTGAGGATGTGTGATGAGTGGTAAGTATTACCCAAACAATGCAGATGCAATAGCAAAAGCACCTGACGATGTATTCGAGCCGTGCACATGGGAAGAGTTCTATGACTGGCGTCTATGCATGTGGGAGATCCCTGCTTCTGTGTCATGCATCATCCGTGCTGAGCACAAGGGCACTGGCAAGGTAACTGAGCATGTATATCAACAACCTAAGGCTGCACAAAAAAGGCTTATTAAGTACATGACTGACGGTATGTATGAAGTAACCGTAGCCAATCACGACTCTATTCACCTTGTTAAATTGAACGATGAATCAACAACAGATTGAGAACCTGTCCACTGAGGAATACTCGTATTTCTTGGCTTATGGACACTGCCAAAAGGAGGTCGTATCTCCTACCATAGGTGAGATAGTTGAACTATTCCTTGATGAAGAGAGTGACTGTGCAGATGAGCGAAGAGTGCCACAAGGTATTGAAGATGTATGCAGTCTTAAAAGGTATGACAGTGTCGGAGGTGTCCTACAAGATGCTGCGTGCACATATACACAAAGAAGCACATGTGAATGAACAAGTGAAAAGCATTCTCGATTTCCACGGAATTTCTTTAGATCCCCTGGTTGAATAGTTTCGCCTCTGCTTCTTACTTAATTATTGGATTTCTTTTTTGGTTTCAATGACCTATGCCATTACGACATCTGGTTCATTCGCCGCACGTTACACGTACACTGCGGTATACTAATAGTAGAGATCAGCTTCCCATCACGTGGATCCTCTAAAGCGTCTACAAACAGATGACGGAGTTGCATCTCTGCTCAACGCTTGGGAGATGCTGCGCCTCACACATCGTGAGGTACCTGCACAAGCTGTCACTGTCCTTCTCTATGTAGCCAGCCACAACCCTTGTCATAAGCAGGCTATCGAGGATGACTGTGGTCTCACTACTGCTTCATGTTCAAGGATGATCACATTCTTGACAGGTAGTAAAAGACCTGGCGTTAAACCTAGTGAGATGTGTCTCATTGAGAAGTACACAGACCCTAGTAATAAGCGCAGACACATGTGCAAGCTGACACCCAAGGGTGAGCAACTTGTCCACCTAATCAAGTCCACCATCTATGGATGAGATCAGAACATGGCAACAAGCCATGCACTACACATTCAAGACCCGTCACACATGGAGACATGGAAGCGGTGCTAAGACTGCAATGATTAATTGCAATCACTTCACTAGGTTGCGCGGTTCTTCTTTCCCTCTTAAGAAGATCAATCAAATAATTCTGAATCAAGTTTGTATTGAGCTTGAGGACGAAGGGAAGTCTGATGCAACTATCAACAGAGTTGTCTCAGCTGTCAGCACAGTTCTCAACCACTGTTCATTCGACGGACTCATTGAGTCAGCACCTAAGTTCAGGAGACGCAAGGAATCAGAGGGACGTGTGCTTTGGTACACGAAGGATGAGGTAAATCAATTATCTCTTCTATCCACTGAAGTATTCATGCGTGAGGATCTCAGAGACATCATCATGTTTGCTGCTTACACAGGTATGCGACAGGGTGAGATCTTAAAGATCAGGGCTAAAGACATTGACCTTGTAGCAAACAAGATCCATGTCGGTGGCGTGCCCACTCAGACCACAAAGGCTAAGAACTGGCGTGCGATTCCTATCCACGACAACATCAAAGCCCTTGTTCACAATAGACATTCCGCGGTCTCACGCAAAGACACACAGTTGTTTGGTGATGAATGGCGCGACAAAGATCAATTGTTGCGTGCTTTCAAGAAAGTAAATCGTTTACTTCCAAAGGAGGACTCTTATGTATTCCACACCCTTCGACACAGTTACGCGACATGGCTCGCTGAAGCTGGCGTCCCAATCAGATCCATCATGGCTCTGTGTGGGCACAAGCGTATCGAGACAACATTACGATATGCAAAGGCTACAGATGCAGCACTCACGGACGCAATGGCTGCTATCTGAGCGCGACTAATGGGTGCGCTGCTACACTCTTCCGGTCGGGAACGCCGACTGTTCTCAGCGAGTCCAATCGCTGGAATCCACACGCGGATGTGGCGGAATTGGTAGACGCGCTAGTTTCAGGTTCATGAGCGAAACCTGATCGCTGACGTATACCTCAAGCCTAAATAGCTTGCACGTCAGTTATACCCATGTATACGCTAACGTATAAATCTATTTACCGGATCTAGCGAGGAGTCTTATTGCGAACACCTGCCCAAATTGAAGAGCAAGTCAACTTTGAACGAGATGCAATCCGACTTGGACTTGAACGTCTCCGTAAAAACACGAGGGATTTAGAAGAAAAAACCTACGCAAGTGCGACTGTTTACGGTTGCAGCAGCATCTCAACTCTTCTTCCTATTGTTACTAAACGGATTGAAGATACGAATAAGCGAATTCGAGAGGGAAAGATTGGTGTAGCTTTCAAGGAAATACATCAACACCTTGAACCAATAGATCCAGGTGCAGCTGCTGCTATCGCATTAAAGGTTACATTTGATAAAGTATTTGGTTACAAAGAAAAAAGTAATCTCCTTCAAACTGTAACCGAATCCATTGGACTAGCTGTTGAGCAAGAAGCACAGATGCAGTTCTATGAAAAGAACTGTCCTGGTCTACTGAATACAATCAAGAAAAACTATTGGCATAACACGACTGGTACACACCAGAAGTTTGTTGTTGTTCGTACTCTTATTCAGCGTTATGATGTACCTCAGTGGACATCATGGCATAGACCTAATCGTGTCAAGTTAGGTGGCTGGCTACTTGATTGCATTATGGAGTCAAGTAGTTGGTTTATTGTAGAAACTAGACGTGAAGGTAGGAAAACAGAAAACTATGTAGTCCCAACACCTGAATTCTTGTCAATCAAGGATGAAGTAATGGCAAATGCTGAGTTGTTCTCACCTATTGCGTATCCGATGCTCATCCCACCTAATGATTGGCTTCACAATCGACAAGGTGGCTACCTGCTCAATGAGGTAATGCGTGGTCACGACATGGTTCGACGCGGTGTGGGACGTATACAGGGGGAAATCCCTTACCAGTTTCTGAATAGGATTCAGAAGGTAGGTTATCGACTCAACTCGTTTATTTATGGTGTCGCTGAGACACTTACAGAAAAGCGTTACCAGGTCGGTAAGTTTGTCCCTATCGTAGAGATACCTCTACCAAATAAACCTGCTGATATTGCAGAGAACTACGATTCTCGGAAGCAATACAGACGTGATGCTGCTGAAGTAATGAACAAGAACGCAGCGTCATTCAAGAAGTCATGTAGAACACGCATGACAATGGAAGCAGCTAAGTTATTCAAAGATAAGAAGGAATTCTTCATTCCATGGAGCTTCGATTACCGAGGCCGTGCTTATCCAATCCCTGCTTTCCTAACACCACAAGATACTGACTTCGGTAAGTCATTACTTAAGTTCAGTGAGGAGTCATACATGACGCCTGAAGCTGAAGAATGGCTAGCATTTCAAGTAGCTACAACTTATGGTCTAGATAAGGAACCTATCCATAAACGTATGGAATGGGTTGCCGAAAACGATGAGGTGATTTCTGCTGTCGCACTAGACCCCATCGGCAATATCTCTATATGGGAAGCAGCCGATGAACCCTGGCAATTCTTAGCAGCTTGTGAAGAATACCACCACTGTGTAATTACCCGTGACCGAAATTTTACTTCTCTGCCAGTTGCAACTGATGCCACCTGCTCTGGTCTACAAATTCTCGCCGGATTATGCCGAGACGCAACAACTGCAAGTCTTGTCAATGTCTTGCCAGGAGAAAGACCCGCAGATGCTTATGCCGTTGTCGCCGAGCACGCTAAACCAAACGTCCCTGTAAGTATTCAACCTTACATGGATAGAAAAACCGTCAAGCGAGTAGTTATGACGGTACCTTACAACGCTAAACCTCACAGCAATCGCGGTTATATCCGTGATGCACTAAAGGAGAAAGGCGTTGAAGTTGAGAAAGACGATCTGACTGCAACTGTTAATGCTGTCAGAGATGCCATGGATGAGGTTGTACCTGGTCCTATGGCTGCGATGAAATGGATTGAGTTTGAAGTAGCAAAAGCTATTAAGCGTGGTGCTACTGAACTGCAATGGGTAACACCATCAGGATTTGTCGTTACACAAAAGCTAAACAAGAAATTGTTTGAGCGAGTGTCACTTCAATTACTTGGTCGTGTTGACATCCGTGTTGCTACTGAAGATAGCGACAAGGTAGATCTATTGCACCATAAAAATGCAACTGCGCCGAATCTTATTCATTCGCTCGATGCAAGTTTACTCCACCTTTCTGCACTACGCTTCGACGATCCGATATCCCTCATACACGATTCGGTTCTATGTCGTGCTACTGACATGGACGCTCTTTCACGAATCGTGCGTGAAACTTACATGCACTTGTTTGCCGAAAATTCCTACCTGGAAACATGGGCACAACAGATAGGTGCTGAAACTGAACCACCGATCATTGGAGATCTGACACCAGAGTCCGTGATTGATTCCACATATTTTTTCTGCTAACTTATCCACTAACGTATGGCACGTACCATCCATAAGACTGAACAGCCTGTTGTCCTTGAAGGATTCCAAGCTGTGATGAAGCCAAGCAAGTTTGGCTATTCACTTGCAACCACTATCCCTGCAGTAATGATTGAAGCCCTTGAGGCTGATCGTGCTGACAATTTGAAGTGGGCCGAATCAAAATTGAAAAACCCTAAGCGTTCGACTCTTAAGCCTGAACCTTGGGAAGAGGTAGCTGATGGACAATACAAAGTTAAGTTCTCCTATAACGAGGAGACCAAGCCACCTATTGTTGACACTGAAGGAACTCCAATTACAGACCAATCAACACCTCTATACTCTGGATCAAAAGTCAAGGTCGCGTTCTATCAGAAGCCATACATTCTCAAGGATGGCGTTACGTACGGTACTTCACTTAAACTTGTGGGTGTGCAGGTTGTGTCTCTCAGCTCTGCTGCGGGAACCGACTCAGGGGACCTCAGCAGCGAAGAGGTCGCGGAACTTTTCGGAAACACGAAAGGATACAAAGCTTCCGAACCCAATGTAGTCCCGGCTGCTGAGGAAGCAGACGATGACTTTTGAGTACTACCGTGATTTTGATGAACTTTATGACGACTGGATAAATGGCATTTCGATCAGGACTTGAGGAAAAAGTCGCTGATCTTATGGTTGAACTGGGAGTGAAGTATGAGTACGAATCGACGAAGGTTCCCTATCAAATTCAACATAACTACACTCCTGATTTTCTTCTCCCTAATGGTGTTTATCTTGAGTGCAAAGGGTACTGGGAGGCGGAGGATCGTCGTAAGATTAAAGCCGTCAAACAGCAGCATCCAGAGATTGATCTAAGGATGGTGTTCCAGGCCCCTTTCAATAAGATCAGTAAAAAATCTAAAACAACGTACGCACAATGGTGCGAAAAGCACGACATACCTTGGACGAGCTTTGCAAACATACCAATCGACTGGCTCGTCTGAGTTTTTAAGACACGAAGCGTGTATCACGTGTGGATCATCCGATGGACTTGCTGTCTATACGGATGGTCACACCTTTTGTTTCGTATGTCACCAATGGACACCAGGAGCCACAACTTATTCACAATCGACAACAACTCGCATGAGTTACAGAGGCTCAGCTCAAAGGCTGCAGAAACGCAATATCTCCGAAAAGACTTGTGAAAAGTACAAGATCTATAAGGACGGAGATATCCTGCGAATGTATTACCACGACTCGAATGGGGTTCCCATTGGGTCAAAGGTAAGGACGAAGAACAAAGTCTTCACCTATGAGGGTGAGTCTGACGGTTCATTCTTTGGTCAACACCTCTTTTTCCGTAACAGTAAGGAGAAGAGTGTCGTCATCACTGAGGGTGAGCTTGACGCTGCTTCTGTATGTGAAGCACTAGGAGACTTTCCAGCTGTGTCACTCCCAAGCGGAGCTGCCGCGGCCAAGAAAGCAATGAAGACTAACTACGAATGGCTTCAACAGTTTGAGAAGATCATCCTGTTCTTTGATAACGATGAAGCCGGTCAGAAGGCTGTAAAAGATGCTGCCAATGCATTGCCACCTGGAAAGGTTTTCATCGCTTCTCTAGACGCTTACAAGGACGCCTCAGACGCTTTACAAGCGAATGACTACAAGGCTATTGAAGGTGCATATTGGAGTGCTAAGTCTTACAGACCTGATGGAATCGTAGATGGTCGATCACTACTTGAACTTGTAACTACACCACAACCACCAGCTGATCATGATTACCCGTTTCAGGGATTACAGCACAAACTACACGGTATCCGATACGGAGAACTTACAACAATCACTGCAGGCTCTGGCATTGGCAAGTCGAGCTTCTGTAGGGAGCTTGCATGTTCTCTTCTCCAGAGCGGAGAACGGGTCGGTTACTTGGCTCTTGAGGAGTCCAATCGACGAACAGCCTTAGGGCTGATGTCATCAGCAGTAGGTAAACCACTACATCTAGGGGAACATTCCCATGAAGAACTTACTGAAGCCTTCGACTCTACGATGGTTAATTGGGACCTCTATTTGTTTGATGGTTTCGGTTCCTACGATCCTGATGTTATTTATAATCGGATTGAGTACCTGGCACAAGGTCTCGACTGTAAAATCATTTTCCTGGATCACCTCTCCATCCTCCTTAGTGGACTCGATGGGGATGAACGACGAATGATCGACAACACAATGACTCGCTTGAGGTCATTGGTTGAACGCACTGGTATTTCTTTATTCCTTGTCTCACATTTGAGACGTTCTACTGGAGATAAAAATCATGAAGAAGGAGCCCGAGTTACGCTCGGACAATTGCGCGGATCTGCTGCAATCGCTCAACTCAGCGACTCGGTCATTGGATTGGAACGCAATCAACAATCCGACAAAGATGGAGGTGCTACGACTGTGCGAGTGCTTAAAAATCGTTATTCAGGCGAAACTGGAGTAGCTTGTACGCTCACGTATAACTTAGAAACTTGCAAATTCGATGAAACAGAACCTGATGAAGAATTCGACCCAGGAACAGACTTTTAAAAAACCTAATCCACCAACGGAGGAGATGATCAAGCGAGCACAGTTCGTTGACAAGACCTACGTATGGAAACAGAAGTGAGTCTGATCTTCGATTTAGAAACAAACGGATTACTTAAAGATGTTAATACCATCCACTGTCTGGCTATCCATGACCTCGAAACTAATGAAACGGTGTCGTACAACGACGAAGGTAATCAAGAACCTGTTGTACGAGGGATACAACGACTCCAAGATGCTGATTGCATTATTGGTCATAACATTATTGGTTACGACTGTCCTGTTATCCACAAACTTTATCCTTGGTTTAGTGGCCCTGGGATTGTCGTTGACACTCTTATTCTCAGCCGTCTATACCATCCGGACATGATTCGTCTGGACAAGAAACATAACTGGAAAAACATGCCACTACAGATGTATGGCAGACACTCTCTTGAATCTTACGGATACAGACTAGGTGAATTTAAAGGTTCATTCGGCAAAGACACTGATTGGAAGAGTTGGAGTCAAGAAATGGAAGATTATTGCATACAAGATGTTCACGTTACCACCAAACTTTGGAACCATTTTCAACCTTACCTGAATGGGTCTCGTTAGAACACGAGGTCGCTCAGATACTTACTAATCAAGAAATACATGGATGGACGTTTGACTCGAATGCTGCATGGGAATTTGCATCTGCTCTCCGAGAAGAGCTACGACAGATTGAAGGAGCACTACTCCGGAAACACCCTTACGTTGCAGGAGCAGAATTCACTCCTAAACGAAATAACCGCACGCAAGGATATGTTGAGGGTGCACCCTTTACTCGACTAAAAGAAACTAACTGTACTTCAAGAGATCACATCGCATGGATATTAACAACATTCTATGGCTGGAAGCCAAAGCAGAAGACGACTACTGGGAAGCCGGTCGTAGACGAAGTTATTCTGACCGAGATTGGATCGGAGATTTCTACTCAGTTTGCGAGATGTTTGACGGTAACGAAAATGCTTGGGATGCTGTCGAACGGCACGAACGGTTGGCTGAAGCTTGTTACGAATGAAGGAAGAATCCATCACCACTGCTCAGTCGCAACTTCCACGCATAGATGTGCCCATAGGTCGCCAAATCTTGCACAAGTGCCAAGCGACAAAAGATTTAGAGAACTTTTTATCCCAAGTCCAGGTCTCACTATGGTCGGCGCTGATCTTAGTGGGATTGAGCTTCGGATGTTATCTCACTATCTTGCGCGATTCGACGGTGGAAGATATGCCGAGATCCTCCTTAATGGAGATATTCATCAGGTAAATGCGGACAAGATTGGGATTAGCCGTAAGCAGGTTAAGACCGTCACTTACGCGTTTCTCTATGGTGCAGGTGACGAAAAAATTGGTCATTCATTCGACCCGCAACTATCATCGGCCAATGCCAAGCGAAAGGGAAAAGAGATCCGTAGCGCATATGTTTCTGCGGTTGACGGGCTTGGTGATCTCATTGCCGCTGTTAATAAAGCTGCGGACAGAGGGTTCATCAAGTCTATCGACGGTAGAAAAATTGCGCTTGATTCACCTCACAAATCCTTGAACTACCTACTCCAGTCGGGAGCCGGTGTAGTCGCGAAGAGGTGGTTGCTTATCAACCAAGAACACATAAAAGAGTTGCAATTGTGCTGCTCTCAACTTGCGTTCGTACATGACGAACTTCAATTTGAAGTAGATCCACAACATGCAAAAGACCTTTGTTCATCCTTGGTACTTGCAGCTACAGAAGCTGGAGAGTACTACAACATCCGCTGCAGGATTGATGCAGAAGCCACCATTGGAAACAACTGGAGTCAAACCCACTAATGCTCTACGGAAAAAAGAACAAGACTGAAATTAAGTCCACTAAAAAAACTACTCGCCAAGGTCAAGGCCGTCTTTCTAAGCCTAAAGGTGACAGGAAGATGAGTCGAGGCCAAGGTAAATGACAAAACTATTAATTGACGCTGACTATATCGTCTACAAAGCTTGTGCTGCTGCGGAGTACGACATTGATTGGGGCGATGATGTAATCATGGTTGGTAGTAAGTTCTCAGAAGCTTTCTCCAACACTAAACGGGAGATCGACAAGATTGAATCCCAATTTATGGATCCTGAAGTGATCCTCTTCTTCTCTGATTCAGTCAACTTCCGCAAGCAAGTTGATCCTGCATATAAGGGGCACCGTAATCGTAAGAAGCCCTGTGGATACAAAAGAGTAATCTACAAACTACACGATGACTACAAAGTCATTCGTATGCCGACGCTGGAAGCAGATGACGCCATGGGCGTGTATGCAACTTCGAATGAAGACTGCATTATCTGCTCACCCGATAAGGATATGAAACAAATACCAGGAACTCTCTACAACATGGATGAGACGTTCACAATAGACAAACAGTCTGGCTGGGAATGGTTTCTTATTCAAACACTATCTGGTGACCAAACAGATGGCTATTCAGGTGCTCCTGGGTTCGGCATAAAAACTAGCCAAAAATTTTTCGCAGAATACGGGTACACCTGGAATTCTGTAGTGAGAGCGTTTCAGTCGAAAAATCTGACTGAGGCTGATGCTTTGAAGAATGCACGGCTAGCAAAGATCCTCACTGCAGATGACTATGACAATGGACCCATCTTATGGACTCCCACCAATGCCAAATCTTGTCCTGACAATGGAGCAGGAATTCAAGATGAGGAGGATGAAGGATCTCCTGGACAAGTGTCCGAAGGAGGAACTCATTCCTTTATTTCTTGAGTTGCAACGAACCAATTTTATTCTTACTAACAACATAGGCGAACTACTTAAAGCATGGAATCTCCCTCCCATTACACCCGAGGCTCAGTAGAGGTTTGGGATTTCATTCGTGATCAACAACTAAATTATCATCTCGGTAATGCTATTAAATATATTTGCAGAGCCGGTTTCAAAAGTAATAACACAAAGACTGAAGACCTTAAAAAGGCTATCCACTACCTTAAAAATGAACTCGAACACACAACATTGCAAAGCTCAATCTCTTTCGGACCAAGCGATTTACTTTCGTTCAGCGTATGGGATCCAGAACAGTCCGGAGAACCGGACTATGCAACTGGGTTTGATCGTTGAAGAGTTTGAAGAGTTCAAAGCAGCGGTAGCCAATGAGCCTTACGAAAATGAACTGAAAGAGTTGGCAGACTTGGTCTATGTCTGCTTTCAGTATGCAGAAAATATGGAATGGGATCTAGAAGAAGCACTTGATCGTGTCCATAAATCAAACATGTCCAAGCTTGGTTTGGACGGTAAACCAATTCGCCGTGCTGACGGCAAGGTCTTGAAAGGACCTAACTACTCCCCCCCTGAATTGAAAGATCTGATCAATGGCTGAACTAATTTCTAGAACTGGACGAGTGCAATCGTGGATTGATGATCCCGATGGCCGTCTCCCTGTGTCGTGCACAGTATTTGTAGTAGATGACTCGATGGAAGGACCCGAGGGTATTGAAGCCTCGTGGCGATTCGCCTCACATGCCCTCAGAAATGGAGCAGGTTGTGCAATCCACCTCTCCAACCTCCGACCCAAAGGACACGATAATGGCAAAGGGCTACTTGCCAGTGGTCCTGTCTCGTTCGGGAAAATCTATTCTACTTTAAATGAAATCCTCCGACGAGGCGGTAAGTACAAGAATGGGGCTATCGTTCTACATCTTGATGCTAATCACACTGACATTGATGAGTTTATCACCACTCCACGAGAGCAACTGCCGTGGGTCAAGCGATGTGTCAACATCACTGACCAATGGTGGCAAGAGATGGATGTCATCACTCGTCAGAAACTAATCAAAGGAATCAAAGCTGGTGATATCTGGCTGAATAAAGTTAAGTACCATGGACAACAACGTATACGCGGAAACGTATGTCTTGAGGTGTACCTCCCATCCAGGGGCACCTGTCTGCTACAGCACGTTAATCTTGGAGCTTGCACCTTCGAACAAATTCCTACTGCTTACGCTCAAGGGATGCAAGAGCTTTGTCAGCTCCATGCAAAAACTGGTGTGGGAGAGACTGGAGAATACCTCAGTTCAGAAGTCGATCGACAAGTTGGACTTGGAGTGTTGGGCCTCGCAAATCTCCTGCGACGTTACGGTGTCACGTACGAACAGTTTGGACGAGCACTATCTCAATTCAACTCAGGAGTAGAGAAAGCTACGGTTGCATACACGTTGGTCAAGAAGATCAACGAAGGTATCCAGGAAGCCTCTGCAGTTGCTCGCCGTAACGGTATGGTCCGAGCCTTTGCAATCGCTCCTACAGCGTCTTGTAGCTACCGCTCACAGGATGCTGACGGGTTTACCTGTGCTCCTGAAATTGCACCACCTATTGCACGGACAGTGGACCGTGATTCTGGCACCTTTGGTGTTGAAACTTATGACTACGGAGATGTAGAGATTGCATCTGATGTTGGCTGGGAAAACTATCGACGTGTGGCTGATGGCCTCATGGAACTCTATACACGTAGTGGACTTCTTCACGGTTACTCATTCAACTGGTGGTCAGACTTGGCTGTCATGGATGACAACTTTATTGAAGAGTGGCTTAGGTCTCCACAAACATCTCTTTATTACTCTCTTCAAGTGATGGGTGATGTTCAGGATAAATCAAACGCCTATGCCGCATTGGACGAGGAAGATGTTAATGATTATCTGAACAGCCTGCTTGAGGACACACCAGAACCTCAATGTGATTGTGCAGAATGAACCCTTATCAGAAACTAATGGCGCGGAAGCGCAAATGGACACCAGTGAAACCTGTCGCTGGTTTATGCAAAGAAGGCGCGGAGGAGACAATCCACCGTGCTCTTGCATTGCGACATATGGAACTACCTGTGGGAGATTTTATCAAAGATGCTCTCGCCACTGAAGTTCCGTCTCTATCGCGAGAGCTTCTGCTCTCCAACGTTACAGATGAGGAGAACCACGACCTCGCTCTTGGTTATATCGCCGATGCTTACGGCATTGATGAAGCGGCTGAAAAAGAAGCCATGGCTCTCCGAAATGCATGGACGCAGCATCCAGATCATACGGTCCTCAAAGCAATGGTTGCCGAGCGTGCGATCTTCTTCGTTCTTCTACCATTCTTCCGCTTTAATGGTGACGCTGCAATGCGAACAACCTCTGCAGATATAAGTCGAGATGAACAAATTCATGTTGCAACCAATAGTTTGGTTTGTCGCGAGCTGGGGCTTGATATCTCTCCTAGTCTTGATAAACTCCGCAAAGCAACTATCAACTGGGTGATGCAACCTCTTAAGGTTGGCGCATCCGATAAATATTTAGACAAAAAATTTTGGCTGGATTCCAGTGACCGCCTGATGTATGAGGGCAAAGCCCCCGAGCTGAATGCTACGAAGGCTGCACGGATGCCAGCTTTCTTTGAGCATTCAAATGTCAACCTCCCTCAATATGCTTGAGACCCTTGGCATGGAACATCATGCCATGGTCAAAGAGCTTGAAGATAATTTTCCACCTCTAACTCCTACGCCTGGCGACAGCATGGAACAGATCATGTATAGATCTGGTCAACGTTCTGTCGTCGAGTGGCTACTAGATCGTATAGAACAATGAGTTACAAAAACATAGATGAGCTAAGAGCTGCTCAAAAGAAGTGGAACAACAGTAGGCTTCAGGCTAGGAATCCCTCTGGGTTCAAGAAGCATAAGGAAGCAGTGGCAGCTTTCAACAGCTCCAACTCTTCTAAGCCTTCTACTCCACAACCTACAGAATCAAAAAAGACTGGTAACGACTCCCCTAAGTACACACCGAAGGCGAGTGAAACCAAACGCACCAGTAAGATCCTCAAGGATACGCGTGCTGCAGCAGCGGCTGTAAAAAATTACAAGCCAGAGCGACTCAATGTTGAGCGCAATGTGTACAGCAACGACCTACCTAAGCGCCCTAATGTTCCCAAGCTTCCAAAGCTGAACATTCCTGGTGGCATGAGTTCGTCTCGTGTAGACAAACCTAGTGGTCTCCCTGGAAAGATCAACAAATACAAGCCAACAGGTAATTACTCCAAACCTGAAAAGCCGAGCACCCCCAAACCTAGTGTTTATACCAATGACCTTGTTAAAAGTAGGGTTGATCGTGCCAAAGAAGACGGACAGGTTACACCTACTGAACTGAGGCGTATTAGTAATGCTGTTAAAGGTGCTGTTAAAGTGGGTGGTATTACTGACGCACAAAGAAAAAATACTTTCAACAGTCTCAACGATAATAGTACTCCTAAGCGAAATATCAACTTGCAAATCAAGGATGCTCAGGCTGAAAACAGCGGCTTCGTGCCAAACAAAAAAATTAAAGATCTTAAGAGGTCAGCAAGATCGGCTGGTCTTGGTAAAAACTTTGTAGATAATTCGTTTATGCGTAACTTATCTAAAAACTACGGAGGTAAACCTAAGTCACTAGGAAAACCCAATAAAGGTACGAGTTGATGAAAGCTAAACAAAGGTATGACGTACTCCAAAGTGACCGCCAACAGTTTCTAGACAAAGCATGGGAAGCTTCACAGCT
>MDSZ01116261.1_pt1 | contig 14450 bp, 17 predicted proteins | sample 811201 | NCBI WGS metagenome assembly MDSZ01 (sample SAMN05326647, study PRJNA326480) | marine metagenome | isolation source: seawater | place: Indian Ocean: North | collected 2010
GAAGTCCTGCTTCTCGTTCGACTTGCATGTCTTAACCATGCCGCCAGCGTTCACTCTGAGCCAGGATCAAACTCTCCAAGAGAGTTGTGCGAATAATCGCACGGCTCGAGTCAAACGACTCGTTTGATTTTCAAAAAAATTGATCGGTGACCCGTTCATATGGATCACACAAAATAACTTTCAAAGAACGCCCCTCAAATTTGAGGGAAAGAGTTCCAACAAATAGTGAAAGTACCCACTCGTCAAGAGTAATGAGATTTTTTTCTTTTGCTTAAATTGGAGCTCAAAGAGTAATCAATTATCCCCAAAAACCCTTTTAAATAAAGGGATGCAGCCTCTATTGAGGGAACTTATTCAAGTCAATATAGTCACTTGTTAATAACAATTTTGTTACCATTTGGATGAGAAAAACACTTCCGTTTGGTATCATTTTTATTTTTTAAAAAAGCTGTTTGGCCGAGTTTTCAGCGGTTCTCACACGCTTATGGTCATCTTTTTACCCCTTTTGAGTCGCTTTACAGTCAAGTAAACTATTCCCGTCCCGAAATCTAGTCGCCTAAATTTATGAGTTTCCAAAATTACTTTCTTAACTTGTAGCCTAATTGCGGTGGTTACTTGGTTTTGATCAGCAATGTCTTTCCTCTTACCATCCACTTGATATCACAAAGCCAGCAAATTTTACTTTCCCTAGGCAAAATTCAAGCCCTCCCCTCTTGTTCATGACTCCATGACAGATTATCTGCCTTACTTTTCTGCTTCCCGAGGATACACTAGGCCATCCTTTGCGAAGTAATGTATAGTTATTCTTCGCTTACTATTACTTCAACATTGGGGAATAAGCTCTTGAGTTGATTTATCTCACCCTCTGTAAGGGTTTTCTTACATTGGCAGAAGAGTAACTTGAGTCTTTCTAAATGCGAAAAATTCCTGAAAACCTCCAATTTAGGTAATCGATCAATGGTTTTTCCAGTGATAAAAACTTCTAGAAACTTGATATTTTTCTGTTTTGCAATGGCAGGGAAATCTGCAATGGGAGGCACGATAAGTTCATTAAGCAGATTTAAGTTTGATATGAAATCGCTGTAATTTAACTCATTTTCTTGCACAACTAGGGTTTTCAGACCGACGAGTTTGCTGAGGGTAAGTTCTGCTTTCCTAAGTGCTCGCATGTCTCCATCAAGTCTCAGACGTTCCAAATTTACCATACTTTCAAGAAGTTTGATGCTGGTCACTTTTCTCAAATTATTTAAACCGACTTTCCATAGTTGAGTACAATTTGACAATGGGCTGAGATCAGAAATTGGTTGATCCACCAAACTTACATTCTTCAAGTTTCTTAATCGTTTAGCAAAGCGGATATCTTTAATCTTGGCACCAGAATCATTTGTGGCTCCGATCGACCCGACCCGGTCGTAATCTTCCTGTAATATTTCTCCCCGAGGTCGGCGGATTTTTGCACGCAGGGCGGCTTCAAAACCTTCTGCCCCAATTTCAATATCCATGGGGGGATTCGCAAAATTATGAGCCTTGGAAAGTTCCGACACTGTACGCCCTCCCACTTCTTTGCCGAGAGAAGCACAAACCTGCTCGATCTGTGCACCAGCATCGGCAGCAATATCCTCGGGATCGGAAATTCTTCCCTTAGTTGCAGTGTTTGCTTGCCCACCAATTACAGAGGTAACCCGCCCCCTGCCCTGCTGGCAATCTACCTGTCCTCGAATAACATCGAGTGATTGTCCATTATCATCTGCCCGTAAACGAAATGCAGTCCCTCGGATTCCTGCAACTGCTACCGGGCTATGAATATCGAAGCTGGAAGATTTATTTAGCTTCTTGGTTTCCACAATCATCTCACCAAGACTAAGCTCAAGCTTAACCATAGATGGGCTAATCTCAGCAGTGGTTTCCTCAAATGTTCGGTCACTCGCAGTAATGGGCTCCTGAAAATAGGTGAGGATCTTTGCCTGGGATTCAGGAGAAAGGGTAATCAATGTTCCATTGGTCAGTAGTAGACGGATGTTTGAATTTGCCCTCGTTCGCAAACCATAACCAGCAGTTAGGACCTGCTCTTTTTTAGGTTTTTACCAATCAGGACCATATCTTTCCTCGGTGCCTTCCGGGGTGGGTGCTTTAATTTGTATATCCCCGGAAAAGTCCACCACGATTGCACCTCCCAACAAATAACCCTCCCAGTCTTTTTCTTCCACATAAAATTTACGAGCATCCCGTGGTTCGGCTTTGGTAACTGGCACATACACATGTTTGGCTTGTTTCGAAAGCCCGGCCACATAAGCCTGGTCTGCTTGAGAAAAACGAGTGAGTGGCAAAGTAAACTGTCGACTCCCCATCTTTATGGTCACCTTCCCATCCGCAGATTCAACAAATTGTGCCTTTAATGTACGACCGTCAGAACTGGTCCATGTACGCACGGGTTCGCCCGCAAACAAGGGGAAGATGAGAAGAAATACTAGACAGACAAATCGGATAAATGCCAAAATCCACACCTTCCAAGGTGATGGCAACAGTAATATTTTGGCTCAACAATCCGAGCCAATAGGATAAAAGAATTATGACCGCTTGCGAGAAAACTTCGATTGAAACTTCTCTACCCGCCCAGCGGTATCCACAAATCGTTTCTCCCCAGTGAAGGCTGGGTGGGAATCCATAGTAATATCACGCACAAGAACATGATGATCCACCCCGTCTATATTTTCTGTTTTCTTGGAACTTGCCGTGGAAAAGGTGTTAAACTTCTTGCCGGTAGAAACATCAACAAAAGATACCGGATTTAGTACTGGATGAATGTCTTTTTTCATCGGTTGTATATTAATATAAAAGATTAACCCTGACGTGCCTTAAAGCGGGGATTGGTTTTATTAATTACATAGAGGCGGCCTTTCCGGCGTACTACTTTGCAATCTGGGTGACGGTTTTTGAGGGTCTTGATTGATGATGCTACTTTCATGACAAACGATCAATCAAACAAATTCCTATGGCCTCGTCAATGAAAAGTGCAAATGTAAGATTGAAATTTTTGCATTGATTCAAAATGGTAAATATTTATTATGGACCTCTTATGAGCGAATCTACAGACGCCCCTACCAAGAGTAAAAACCCCGAGCATTATTCATTCATGGATCGTGATGCCTTGGCTAAATACACCACAGACACCGGAAAAATTTTGCCTCGCAAATACACTGGTCTTACTCCCATGCAGCAACGCAAAGTGTCCCGCCTGATTAAAAAGGCAAGACACATGCAAATCCTCAAGTAAGAGGAATTCGTTCTAATCCCTTCTAAGGTTGCTTATCACCTTAGATGATGCAGTCACCCACCTAACAAAGGGTGACATTGTCGCTTTACCAAGCGAAACAGTCTATGGACTGGCTGGCTTGGCCTTAAATGTTGAGGCAGTACAAAAAATCTTTGCCATTAAGGAACGCCCCGCGACCAATCCACTTATTGTCCATACCTCCTCGCTGGAAAAGGCTGAAAACCTGTGCGAGATAAATAATCTGGCTAAAAAAGCAGCCGAAACTTTTTGGCCGGGTCCGCTCAGCTTAGTGCTCCCTAAAAAAGATGTCGTACCAGACATTGTAACCGCAGGGAACAATACGGTGGCCATTCGCATACCCAAGCATCCGGTCTTTTTGGAGATACTCAAAAAATTAGGAAAACCCTTAGCTGCACCAAGTGCCAATCCCTCCAACCGCACGAGTCCGACCAAGGCCAAACATATAAAAGAATTGTTTGGTAAAGCTAGTCCACCCACCGTGGATGGAGGACAAGCTAAGGTAGGACTGGAGTCCACAGTGCTCGATCTCTCAGGCAGTAAACCAACTATTTTACGCCCCGGAATGATTACCCGGGAAGAGTTGGCAAATTGCTTGGGCGTAGATGTCGAATTGCTATCGACCACCAAATCTAGCAAGCCATGCATGCCAGAAAAGCAACTAAGTGCCCCATCCCCAGGTATGCACCAGGTACATTATGCCCCCAAAACCCCGATGAAATTGTATAATTCTTTAGGGGAATTTCGGGATGATCAAAATTTTGGTGCTGGCGATGCGATTATTGTGTCAGAAGAAAAAATTGCGTTGGAATTACGGGGTATAGGATTTCCAGAATGTACCTGTCTTTCGATCGATGGATGCCCTTATACAATTGCCCGAAATCTCTATGCCGCATTGATCGAACTTGATGCCCACAAAACCAATCGTATGCACCTTATTTTTTCGGGAGAAAATAAGGGGGCAAGCCGAGCAATATTGGATCGCTTGCAACGGGCAGCAAAGGCCTAAAAAAGTAAGATTACCCGAACTCTTGCCAAGGTCGCGTTACGCAACTAGCGCTTGCCATATTAGAAGATTTGCTATTCCAATATAATTATCTTAATTCCCACATCCATGGTGCCCGATTTATATTTAAGAATCTTCCTATCAATCTTAGCAATTTTCTTCGTTAAGAACATTGCTTTGGGACAGACCGATGCCCAATTGCGTGACCCTGACTTTCTGATCAAGCAATATAACGACTTAGCAGCCAAGCATAATGCACTGGTTGAAAAAACCCGCTCAGTGGTGCTCGAAAAGCTCAACTCTCCACCTGTTACCATTCAGTCCCCGCAGAGTGCAAAAATGCAAGACGATTTGAATGAAGCACTTGGACAGATTGCTGCTCTTGAATCGCAACTGTTATCACTAAAACAGGAAGGCTTGAGAAATGTGAACAGTAATCAATACTTGGATGAAACTAATGCAAGATTACGGCGACAACTTCAACAGCTTAAAGCTGATGAGAAAGAATTGGAAGTACGCAACCAAGAACTAGCTTTGGAAAACCGTAAGCTCGAACAGGCACAGGCCAACTTTAATTCTTCCGAAGAAAGTGCTTACGCTAAAATTAGAAATCTTGAATTACTCAATTCAACATTGGAGAGAAAGGCGAAAGATCTGCGCACCGACATGAGTGCATTCAAAGCTGAAAATAACAAACTTGAAGCACAACTTGACCGGTCTAACAAAGAGAATGCAAAACTAAATCAAAAGATTGCATCGCTGGGTATTGATCAAGAGACAACAGATTCCAAAATGAGCGAAATGAAAGCCTTGATGAGAGATGCTCAAAACGAGGCAAAAATGTTGGAAAATGAAGAAATTGTCCTGCGGGAGGAATTGATGAATGCTCGCAATGAGATTGCCAGGTTAAATGGTATACTTTCATTGGAACAGGATAGATCATCCCTCGCTTTAGAAGATAAAGATGATCTTTCCCAAAAAGTGAGTGACTTAGAGGTCGAGAACGATGCCATTCGGGCCCAATTAGCCAGTTTACAAAAAATAAACACCGACTTGACCATGGAGGCTCAAAGGCAGGGAGAAAATGCTCGTATTGTACAAATGAGCAATAATGATCTGCGGGCCAATTTAGATCGGGTTTCCTCTCGTAATAATTCTCTCATCGATACTGATATGGCCCAGAAAGAAGAGTTAAGTGTATTGAGGGCAGAATTAAACAACTTGGCTATGCAAGAAGCCAGAATATCAAGCGAGATGGTTGGGTTAAGGGACTCCAATGAGATGCTTCTGGCAAAAACTTCTGCACTAGAAGCAGAAAATGCAGACATGCTCAGGGCGGTGGATTTGATGAGAGAGGAAATAGAAAACATTGAGGCGAATGAACGAAACCTCATTACCAAACTCAAAGACCTAGATCAGGAAAACCAAGAGCTAATGTCACAAAGTGGATCTCTGCACAGCGAGCGGGGCTTCTTCAAAGATAAATCCAGAGATTTGGAGATTCAATTAAATCGTGCGGTGGCCAATGAAAGGTTACTCAGCCAGGAAGCTGGAATTCTTGAAGCAAATATCAGGGAACTCGAAGGGAAAATTAAAGGGTTGGAAAACGATGGTAGCACCGAATACCAAGAATTACTCTCTGAGACCAGAGAATTGGAATCCGAATATTCAGAAGTTTTGGCCCGTGAACAAGTGTTAATCAACCGTATGAATCTTCTCGAAAAAGAAAATATCCGTCTCGAACAAGACATCGTCAGAATGACTGACCGGGAGACTGATATGAACAATGCAATCCTTACCTTAAAGGAAAACATTGGCTTCATGGAAAGGGAGTTGGAATCCTCAATGCGTATGAGAGAGCGTCTTAAAGACAGCATGATTGAGGTAATTGATCGTAACGAACGTCTGGGCAAGTCTGATTCGTCTACCCAAGACCTAACCAACCGTTACTAATTTCCGCTCATACGGAAATTTTGCCCATCTTTCTAAACTTTTGATATCTGTGCTCGGCAAACTCTCCGGGCTTTATTTTTCCAAGTTCGTTCAATTCATCCAATAGGGCGGACTTTATAGTCTCCGAAGTAATATCCCAGTCCCGATGAGCCCCCCCTGCGGGTTCAGGAAGAATCTTATCCACAATTCCAAGCTTCAAGAGTTCATTGGCATCCAGTTTGAGTGCTTCCGCTGCATTGGATGCAAAGGCACGGTCTTTCCACAAGATTGCAGCACAGCCTTCTGGTGAGATCACAGAATAATATGCATTTTCCAGAATCAGCACCCGGTCTGCGACCGCCACGCCAAGGGCACCGCCTGACCCCCCCTCGCCAATAACCAGAGCAATAATAGGAACATCAAAATCTGCCATCTCACGAAGGTTTACCGCGATTGCTTCGGCAACATGACGTTCTTCCGCCCCAATTCCAGGGTAAGCACCAGGAGTATCGATCAGGGAAATGATCGGCAGATTAAAACGATCTGCCATTTTCATTAAGCGTAAAGCTTTTCTGTAGCCTTCGGGGTTCGGACAGCCAAAATTCCTCTTGAGGTTTTCTTCGGTATTTCGACCTTTTTGCTGGGCAATCACCATGACCGGTTTTCCATCAATTGATGCAGGACCACCTATTAGGGCATGATCGTCACGAAATAATCGGTCACCATGAAGTTCTTCAAAATTGGTAAATATCCTTTGGATCAGATCGGGCGAATACGGACGATTGGGATGGCGGGAAAGCTGAACCTTTTGCCAGGAACTAAGATCAGAATAAACCTGTCGTTTGGTAAGCTCTATTTTTTTCTCAATTGCTCTGATCTCATCGGTAAAATCCATATCCGAATTTGCAGATGATTGCATAAGTTCATCCAATTGTTTCTCCAAAATCAGGAGAGGCTTTTCAAAATCCAGGCTCTGTTTATTGATCGAAGACATACTTTAAATTTTAGTTAAGGTTAGGGATTGTCTCCCTCCTGAGCAAGTTCATCCTTCCATCCAAGAATTCTTGCCTTGGCAGATGCCTCCTCCGCACCTTCCTTGTCCCCCTGGGCCACAAGTATCCTTGCCAGGCTAACGGTAGAAGCAAGGTCATCCCCATTAATAGACAAAGCCTTGCGACATGCCTGCTCTGCACCGCACATGTCTTTTCGGGCTAAGCGAATTTCAGAAAGTGCACGCCACGCATCAAGATCTTGTGGATGTAGATTAGTATAATTAAGCAATAGAGTTTCCGCTTTTTGCTCTTCGCCTAATGTAAAGTGCAGTACGGCTTGGTCGACAATGTTAGAGGAAGTTTGATCGGACATATTCTGTTTTAAACAAGGAATGACTTTGCCATCTCAATCGAATGAAGTAAAGCACCGCTCCTAAATTCTTGTATTTTGAACAAATGCCAGACATTTAGGAGGTTTGCCACACTATTAAACATTCCTACCCTTACGACTCATAATGCTTTTCCAAGATCCCGACTTTCAAAAACTACTCCTTCTACACAGCCGGGATAGGCGCTATCAAAAACTGGTCCAAGAACTTGAGGAACTCCCCCATGAACTCGATCGGATGGATGAAAAAATTGCAGTGGAACAAAAATCTGTGGAACTTGCCTTGGCTGAGTGGAAAAACCTAGAATCACAAAATAATACATTAGAAAAAGAAATTCTTTCGAAAAATGAATTAATCGCAAAGCAGAGAAATCGACAGCTCGAAGTCAAAAAGAATGAGGAGTATCAGGCATTGGAAAATGAAATCTCCAATTTACTCAGCAAAATCGAGGAGCAAGAGAATGAACAAATTGAGGTATTACTAAAGATCGATGATGCCCGAGAAACCGCAGAGGTTGCTCAGGGAAAGATTTCTGAGAGAGTTGCCGAAATGCAGGAGCAACGCGACAAACGAGCAAGTTTGGGAGAAGAAAGAAAAGTTGAGACCGAGGAATTAAAAACTGAAATTGAAGAAACCAGAAAGGATGTGGAGCCTAGTTTCCTTGCAACTTATGACAGGGTTAAGAAAATTGTTTCCCGCCCGCCCTACATGGCACCGATTAACGATCAAAAATGTACGGGTTGCCACCTTCGGGTCTCCAATGATGTGGTATCATCCGTGCTTGTTGAAAAAAAGATTACACAGTGCGATCAGTGCGGTCGGATCGTTTATGTGGAAAGATAAATGACCGGCAAGAAAGCTTTGTACATCCACAGTAAAAATTATTTCCGAGAAGCGGTCATTCGCTTGTTTACCTTTGGGTATATGAGAGGAAAGTCCGGACATCACAGGGCAGGATTCCCCGTGAAAGCGGGGGGGACTTGTTTCAAGACAAGTTCACGGCTAGTGCCACAGAAAACAAACCGCCTCTTTACGGAGGTAAGGGTGAAAAGGTGGGGTAAGGGCCCACCGCTGGTCGAGCAATCGATCAGGCATGGTAAACCCAATCCGATGCAAGACGAAATAGGAAACCGGGCTGCCCGTCTATGGTTTCGGGTACGTCGCACCCCGCAGCAGTGGGGATCTGAGCGTTTGGTCAGATAGATAAATGAATGGCGACCGTTCTCTGGCTTTTGTTTTTGAATGGTTACAGAATCCGGCTTACAGCTTCTCGGAATCCTTTTTTTCGCATCGATTCAAGTTGACGAATCTACAAATTTACAATTTTTTATATCGCTATGGCCAATACCAAGTCAGCACTAAAGAATATTCGAAAGAACAGAACAAATTATCTGCGCAACCGCTCGATTTCGAGCAAGCTCAAGACTTTGGACAAAGCTTTTATTGCCTCGGTTGAAGCAGGAGATAAAAAAGTTGCTATTCAGTCTGCAAATTCTTTGATTTCCGCACTCGACAAAGCAAATAAGAGTAATTTAGTTCATGCCAATAAGGTAGCCCGGAAGAAATCCCGTTGTGCTTCTCTTTTGGCATCCCTCTAAGCCTTTTTCCCTCCCTCCTTGCCCGCAAGTTCTTGTGGGTTTGGATTAGTGAATTTTTTTCAAGACTGATTAAATATGTCTTGAGTCATCCTCGTCTTTCTTAGCATATCCGCTTTCCTGGCGATTGTGATTAACCTGGTTTTTCTTTAAATATGCTTGGTGTACATCATCCGCGGACATACCCATAACCTGAGCAAGCGAAATCAAAAAATGGAAGAGGTCAACAATCTCAACTTTTGCATTTTGCTGATCGAACTCCTGATATTTTGCCCACCACTTCCACGGTACAGAATCAGTTAATTCAGCAAGTTCCTGCTGCATGGCACGCACATAATTGAGAATCCATTTGGTCCGATCCTCATCATTCATCTCATCCATATTGACTCCGATCCGTCGGTTTAAGACATCCTGAAGCTCAAAAATATTTTCCAATTTATCCATCATCGACCTTTAAGTACTTAACTCGGCTCAGTTGCAAGTGGTTTCGCAAAGATTTGTAAATTATTTTGCCTTGTCGATCCACACGCTTGGTAGTAGAAAATCGTATTGCTTGGCCAAGGCGTAAGGTACTCTCTGGCGAGAGCAAAATTTAAACGCCTATTTAAACCGTTTCCCTTGTGCTCGGTTATAAAATTAATCAGCTATCAAATTATCAATCTTATGAAATCTAGAATTCGTTCCCGTTGGCACAGAGCTAATGAAAAGCCATTAGAAAATGATGGCACTCCTGCACCCACTGCCCCAATGGGGGAGATTAACCCCGCCAGTTTGTCAGTCCTAACCGATGACCTAAGCAATGTAAAACCTCCTAAAAACAATGGCGATCGATCCCGTAATCATGAACCAAGAAATGGTCGCAGGAATGATCGTGGGAAGCAGGGAAACCGCCGATCACAACCAAAAAATAATAGAAATCCAAACCAATCAGAAAAATCAAACGAGTCTTTAAAAGAAGACGATTCAAAAAAACCATATAATCAGTCCAAAAGAAGAGCCCGTAAAAGAAGACAACATCAAGGAAAACAAGCTTCCGAAAATTCCAAACAAACCAAAACACAAAACAATAAACCCCGTAAATCAGCACAAAGTACTGATAAGAAAGCAACTGGTCTGAAAGGTTTCCTTGGTAAGCTGTTTGGTTGATATGGAGAAAATTTTCTAGTTTCCAGCCAATATATTAATTTACGATTATTCCCCCCTTTACATGGAAATACTTCGAATAAAAGGTGGGAACAAAATTTCGGGTGAGGTAGAGGTAAGCGGATCCAAGAATGCCGCCCTGCCCCAGTTTGCCGCAGCTTTGCTAAGCGATCAGGAGACTATTCTGGAAAATGTTCCTGATTTAAGCGATATCAAGTTTATGGGAGAAATTCTCTCACATGTAGGGGCAGATGTATCAAATATTGGGCCTGGCACTTGGAAAATTCATCCAGCCAATATTCAACCCAATGCCCCCTATGAATTAGTAAGAAAAATGCGGGCATCCATATGTTTGCTCGGTCCTTTGGTCGCTCGACTAAAAAAGGCAAAAGTGCCAATGCCTGGAGGATGTGTTATTGGTCACCGCCCGATTGACTTACACCTTCATGCCCTAGGAGAAATGGGTGCCACTATAACCTTAAACCAAGGAGTCGTTGAGGTAGATGGTTCGAAGTTGATTTCCAAAAATATATTTATCGGGGGCAGGCATGGAAGCACCGTTACCGGTACTGCCAATGCAATAATGGCTGCAGTATTGACCCCTGGACAAACAACTTTGGATGGAGCCGCTTGCGAACCGGAAATTGTGGATTTGTGCAAAATGCTTGGTAAAATGGGAGCAAAGATTTCTGGAGCCGGTTCGCATCTCATTTCCATTGAAGGAGTGGAAAATTTAAACGGATGTAATCACCGGGTCATTCCTGACCGTATCGAAGCAGCCACCTATATCATGGCCGCAGCAATTACCCGGGGGGAAATTAGAGTCCAAGGAGTCCAACCCCAGCATCTTGGTGCATTTTCCAAAGTAATGAACGAATCGGGAGTTGCCCTGGAGGTGAAGGAAAACAACCTTCTGGAGGTAAAAATGAGTCCCGATGGACTATCTCCCTTTGAGATTATTACCCTTCCCTACCCTGGCTTTCCAACCGATCTCCAAGCACAAGCGTGTGCACTTGCCTGTACTCTTCCTGGGCTGAGTATTCTGACCGAGCGGGTCTACCCGAGTCGATTCATGCACATACCTGAACTCCTTAGAATGGGGGCGGAAGTATCTTTGGAGGGAGCCAATGCAATCGTTCGCGGTGGAAAAATGTTAAACGGTGCTCCTGTGATGGCATCGGATCTTCGGGCAAGTGCAGCATTAATCCTTGCGGGCTTGGCTGCAGAGGGAGAAACTTGGGTACATCGGATTTACCACTTGGACAGAGGATATGAATTATTTGACCAAAAGCTCATCAAATTGGGTGCAGAAGTTGAAAGATTGCCAGAATTTGCTCTTCCTCCCGCTTTTCGCAGTCCCATTGAATAACTAATTCAACCTGATGAAAGAAGACCCACCAACGGGACGGAAATTTTTTGAAGATTCCCTGACTCCAGGAAATGAAGTGGAGGCCGCCTTGCGTCCACCTGCGTTTGAGGATTTTACCGGACAACCAAAAACGATTGAACGATTACAGGTAATGGTAGGTGCCGCATCAAAACGGGAAGAAGCGCTCAAACATGTGCTATTGTGCGGTCCACCAGGATTGGGAAAAACCACCCTCGCTCACATTATTGGACATGAATTGCAAAGGGAGGTTCGAATCACTTCCGGGCCAGTTATTGACAAGCCTGGGGACTTGGCCGGATTACTGACCAATTTGCAAGGCGGAGATATTTTATTTATCGACGAAATTCACCGGATTCCCAAAACAGTGGAGGAATACTTATACTCTGCAATGGAAGACTTTCGGATAGATATTATGATCGATCAAGGGCCGAATGCACGTAGTGTCAGACTTGAAATCCCAAGGTTTACACTGGTTGGGGCAACTACTCGGGTAGGCTTACTCTCCGCTCCGATGCGGAGTCGTTTCACCCTGCAAACCAGACTGGATTATTATGACAGGGAGGATCTGACCAAAATTGTTCTTCGTAGCTGTAAGCTTTTGGACTGTAAAATTGATCAGGCAGGGGCAGAGGAAATTGCGGCCCGTGCACGTGGCACACCAAGAATTGCCAATAATTTAATTCATTTTGCAAGGGATTATGCAGAGCAACGATCCGATGGTTCGATCAACCGAGAAATTGCTTCTCAGGCATTAGAGCTTTTGGAAATTGATGACCGCGGATTGGATGAAATGGACAAGCGCATACTTTCGACCATGGCGGAAAATTACAAAGGTGGCCCAGTTGGTCTAGGCACTGTAGCCGTGGCGGTAAATGAAGAGGAGCACACTCTCGAAGAAGTTCATGAACCCTTTCTCATTCAAGAAGGTTACCTAAAGCGCACTCCCCAAGGACGGGTACTAACTCCAAAGGGTTGGAAAGCCAGTGGAATCACTCCCGATAAGGATAGCGATGGCAACCAAATGTCCCTTATTTAATCGATTTAAAACTCTTTCTGACCAAAGGAAATAGGTAACGGAAAGAGGAGGCAAAATTTTGAGGCTCTTGCTCCATCCAATCATCCAATTCCGATAGCCCAATTTCGCACACCTCGGAAATTTCCGAGGGGTCGGGAACTGGCACAATGCCAGATAGTACTTCATATGAACGGACAAATTCATATCCATTTTCCAAGCATGGGTCGGAATGCAGCAGCGTAGCTAATTCAGATGAGGTGATGGATGAACCTAATTCTTCCAACATTTCTCGTTTTGCGGCATCAACAAAAGTTTCTCCCCTGTCAACATGGCCAGAACAACTCACAGTCCATAAACCCGGTTCAACATCCTTGTACAGACTACGCTTTTGCAAAATCAACCCTCCCGTTACTCCAGTAGCATACAAATGGACTGCACGATGATAGAGATTCAAGCTGTGTGCATCCTTGCGTGAGGTAATTCCAATTACCCGATCATGCCGGTCCACCCAGTCAAAAAACTCAGTCATTTTTTATAAACCTGGAAAGATTTAAATACTTTGTGATTGATTGCACATTCCAGTGATTACTAGAGTTTGTCTCAGGTGGAAACGAAATTTAAAATACTTGGCTCTAGCAGTTCGGGAAATGCTGCACTTTTAAGAACTGCAAATTCTAGTATTTTAATAGACGCTGGACTATCTGGAAAAAAACTGAAATTTCTACTTTCTGATGAAGGTTTGGATATTGAGGAATTGTCCGCGGTCTTTTTAACCCATGAACACAACGACCACAGTGCAGGAATTCGAGGACTTTCTCGCTATTTGAACCTACCAATCTTTGCCAACCGGGACACCATTGAAGCCATACAACCCAAACTCCCACGCCGACCGAACTGGAAATGCTTTGAAACGGGTGAGCCCTTTGAGTTTCAAGAATTCAAGGTTCATCCATTTAGCGTACCCCACGATGCTTATGATCCAGTTGGGTTTTATTTTGAATGGGGAACGGGCGATTTGTTTGACCCCACTTCCAGTTTGGCATGGGTAACCGATCTCGGATTTGTCCCGACCTTGGTCAGAGAAAGAATCAGGCAGGCAAGTATACTCGTGATTGAGGCAAATCATTGCCCAGACATGCTCGAACAGGACCCCAAAAGACCGTGGAGCTTAAAGCAAAGAATTCGCGGAAGGCACGGTCATCTATCCAACCAATCGACCTTTGAACTTTTAGAGTCCATGGAAAATACATGTTGGCGTGAAATCTTTCTGATGCACCTTAGCCAAGACTGCAATGATGTGAACTTAGTGCGCGAACGGTTTAGACAGCTTACTGGTCAGGGAACAAAATTCTCCACCTATGTAATTGATCCAGCAACGGCCCAGCCTATTGGAGTGTAAAACACTGAAAAAACCTTATCCAAGTAAGTTTGCTACCACTTTTTTTCTCAATTACTAATTTAGTTTCGAAACTTCGCAGAACTCGGGATTCTTTGTAAATCTCACCGGTTTTATTTTACTGGATGGAAAACTATTTCAACCATCAGTTTTGTTTACACATCGGAATTGCCACTTCATTTCACACGAATCCTCTCCCCATCTTTAGTACAAACGACTCGATGAATAAGACCTCGGTTGTATCATTGACAATCATTCACGATGGGCTTCAGTTTATCGGAATAGAGTACTCGCATGAAC
>MDSZ01008725.1_pt1 | contig 14449 bp, 10 predicted proteins | sample 811201 | NCBI WGS metagenome assembly MDSZ01 (sample SAMN05326647, study PRJNA326480) | marine metagenome | isolation source: seawater | place: Indian Ocean: North | collected 2010
ACAATGACGAGACCACCACTTTCGTTGTTCTCGTTTTTCGAGACTACTACGATTCAAAAGTCCTCCTCGAGGTCTCTTGTCCTCTTCTTCTTCTTCTTCTTCTTCTTCCGTCGACCCTCTCTCTCTCTCTCTCTCTTTCGAGTCGGATTAAAGTCTCGTTGGCAAACAAACAGTCTACTACTACTCACGGGGGGAATTCTTCGTCTTCTTCTTCTTCTTCTTCTTCTTTTGTGAAGAGAACGGTTGACTTCTTCTTCTTCTTCTTCTTCTTCTTTTTTTTCAAAATTTTTTTCGCCTCTCTCTCGTGTAGGGTCTATTATGTTTAGGGTTTGTAACGCTTTTTTTTTTCTTTTTGTAAAAAGGAACGCGCTTTTGACATGTCGTGACACAGGAATCGAGCGCGCGCTGCTCGCGAGAGAGAGAGAGAGAGAGAGACGCGAGTATTCTCCTCCTTTGGCGGCGCGAGATGGAAGAAGAAGAACGAAGAAAGGGATCGCTCGATTCTCCTTTGGACTTTTCGGATCGCAACGCGTCGATGCGATCGTCGATGGGGGACGATGGGATTTTGACCGCGATCATCGGTGGATCCTCCAACGAGGGTGGGGACGGTGGCGGCGCTTCGAGAACGTCGGAGGAGACGGACGAAAACGACGAGGACGAAGACGAAGACGAAGACGTGGAGATGACGACGTACAGAGCGACGTATGACATATCGAAAAGGTCGGCCAGAGAAGGAGGACTTTCAGGAGAAGAAGAAGACGAAGAGGGAGGAAAACAGTTTGCATCCTTGGAAGAAAAGATTACGAACGAGGAGTGGTGGGAGTCGGCGGTAATGAGAGACGAGAACGCGAAGGAGTTTATCGTACACATCGACAACGAGCAACAGACGAAGTTGACGCCGGAGGAAGTCGTGTATGAAGAAGACGTAGATTGGTTCAACAGACGCGTGAACGAAGATTCGATTACCGGCATTCGTTTACCGGTGGTCGTACAAAATGTATCGTATAAAGTGAAACATAGAACGAAGAAAAACGAGATGATTAATTTATTAAACAACGTATCCGTGGTGTTTCAGCCGTGTCGAGTGACTGCGTTAATGGGCCCCAGTGGAGCTGGAAAGACGACTTTGTTAGATGTCATCGCCGGGAGGAAGACGCAAGGGTCGTTAAAAGGGCAGATTTTCGTCGGTGAGAAGAAATCGAGCGCGAAAGTTTTAAAGAGCTGTGCGGGGTATGTGGAGCAGTTTGATAACTTATTACCAACATTAACCGTGCGAGAAACGCTATTGTACGCTGCCGAACTGAAGCGGCCAAACGTGAAAGAAAGGTCGCAAGCCGCGCTCGCCGCTGAGCAGAGAGTCAAAGACGTGGACGCGTTACTGGACACTTTGCAATTGCGTTCGTGTGAACATACGGTGGTAGGATCCACTCTCGAGCGAGGTATATCCGGAGGTCAAGCTAAAAGAGTAAACATTGGCATTTCGCTCGTTACGAAACCGCGAATTCTTTTCCTCGATGAACCGACATCTGGGTTAGACTCTGAAACGTCCTGCGGCGTCGTGAAAGCGTGTCGAGATCTCGCGGATGGTGGCGTCAATGTAATTGCTACTATTCACTCACCATCTGCAGCCGCGTTTCAATTGTTTGATAACTTGGTCATGATGAAAAGTGGTTCCGTAACGTACGCCGGCCCTCTTTTCGGCGCGAATGGTGCGGAAGCATACTTTTACGACATGGGGTTCTATTGCGAGCCGACGCTCAATTTTGCGGATTTTTTGGTATCGATCAACGCGACGGATGAGGAGGATTTTGTCGCCAAATTTAGAACGTCTTTGAATGCGAAACATAATCTAGATTTGGTAAATTCCTCTGTGTCAAAAGCGGTGTCGTATAGAAAAAATTCTTCGCTAAAGACATCGAAAGGAGGAGGAGGAGGAGGAGGAGGAGGAGAAGTAAGAAAGATGCAACCGTCAACAACACAATCGAACGATGAAGACGAAGATTCCATCGAAGGCGTCCCAGAACACAAACCTATAAACTCCTTCGATGCCGCAAAAACTCTGCTCAAATACCGCGCATGGTGCAACTATCGCGACAAAAATTTTATGGGCGCTCGCGTCGTCGGTCACGTCATCTTCTCCGTCGTCATGGCCACCATGTATTGGAAACAAGGCGAAGAATCCGCGCACTCCACCAACGCCGCACAAAACGTTACCAACCTCCTCTTCATGAACAATGTCCTTCCTGCCTTTGCATCTGCCGCATACATGCCATCTATCCTCATGGAACGCGGTCTCTTCTACCGCGAGCTCGACGACGGTTGCTACACCGTCTGGTCCTACGGCCTGTACAAAACTATCGAAGAAGTCCTCGTAGCTCTTCCAGTCGCCATGGTCTCGCAACTTATCGTCCACTATGGCTGTGGCCTCCAAGGTAACTTCTTCTACGACTGGATGGTCTACTTTGCTGTCGGCCAATGCGGGGCGGCTTTAGCCTACGTCGTCGCCTCGGCGTCCAAAAACATAGACGTCGCCAACGCCGCTTTACCCGTCTACAACGTCCTCCAAATTCTCTTTTCCGGTTTGCTCATGCGCGAACAGCAAATTCCAAAAGGTTGGGAATGGTGGCCACCAACGCTCTTCGTCCGTTATGGATGGAAAGCCCAAATGTTGAATCATTTCAACCGCGTTTCCTCTCCATCCGGAGCCGGGGTCTTCTACGACGAACTCGGCGTCAAATCCTTATCGGCGACGACGTTTTACGACGCCCGAGGTACCGTTGCCTTAAATCTTCTCATCGTCGCCTTCATTTGCGCGTGGTGGATGGTTTTAGCCGGGGCGGTCATGAGTACCGTGAGACATCAAAACCGTTGACGATTTGAACCGACGGGCGAAGCGCGGACCAGCGCGTCGTCGCGTATTTATTTCTTTCATTTTTTAGTTGTTGGTATTTGTAATCTAAAATTGTCTCGTCTAAAAAACGTACCATCCAAATCCGCACTTTACATGCGGTCTATTGCAACGCAAACGCAAACGACGCGCGCGTCTTCGAGCCCGCGTCAACCGCCCCGTCGCGACTGCAGAGCGACGAGGCGAACGTTCGGCGCATCGTCATCGTCGTCGTCGGATGCGGACACCGACTGTTCGCACGGTGGACGACGACGACGGCGCGATGATGATGATGATGATGACGCGAGAGAGATTGGAACGCAAACTGTCGCATCATCATCATCATCATCATCATCATCGCGTCGTTCGAACGGAGAGAAAAAATGGGACGACGACGACGACGACGACGAGCGTTCCGGCGAGGAGGAGGAGGAGGAAACATCGAACTCGAGCGGAGTTTTGCGTGGAAGAAGAAGCACCGTCGCGAGAAGAGGCAGCAGACGACACGTGTTGACGGTTTTAGGCACGATTCCAGCGTCCGTGGATGTCGTGAAAAATGTCTCCTTTCCTATCCCATCGGAAGCGCTCACGCCGAACCAAACGATAGCGATATCGAAGACGTCGGAGGAAATGTCATCGACATCCTCGTTCGTCGATCCAACCATAGATTCTATGGGATACCACGCGTTGTCCGATAACAAAGTGTACCACAACATGGCGACAAGTGATAAGGAGGCGAGAGGTTTAGTCGGGTTACTTCCCGCGGGCGACCGAACGAGCGAGGAGACGGAGACGTTGAGAGCGAAGAAGAGTTTAGACGCGTGCGGCACGGATTTTGAACGGTATAAAGTTTTGGTTGGATTGCAAAACAGAGACGAGCAGACTTTTTATAACTTGTTGCGAGCGAACGTGGAAGAGTTGTTGCCGATTTTGTACACGCCGACGGTCGGGGAAGCATGCGTGAGATTTGGCGAGATTTTAGATCGTCCGAGAGGATTGTGGGTGTCGTTGAACGATTGCGGCAAGGTGGAGAAGTTAGTGAAGAGGTGGCGAAACGAGAACGTAAAGATAGCGGTGATTACAGATGGAGAGAGGATATTAGGGTTAGGTGACCAAGGTGCGAACGGTATGGGGATATCGGTCGGGAAAGGTATGGTGTACGCCGCCAGCGGCGTCAACCCGGAATGGTTATTGCCAGTCCAAATCGATACTGGGACGAACAACGAAGACCATTTGAAAGATCCGTTGTACGTCGGTTTACGCAAGAACCGTGAGAGGAGTCAAAAGTACGACTTATTAATAGAGGAAACGGTGTTTGCGATTCGAAAACGGTACGGTGACGACGTCATCATTCACTTTGAGGACTTTGCGCCTCGAAACGCGTTTCGCATATTGAAGAAATTTCAAGACGTGCCCGGCGTTGTGACGTATAACGACGACATTCAAGGCACGGCGGCAGTCACCTTGGCTGGTTTGATCGCGTCCACGCGAATCGAGAATGTTTTGCCTTTAGAAAAACAAAAGGTATTATTCTTTGGTGCGGGACAGGCTAACCTCGGCGCTGCGGACTTATTCGTTCGTGCGTTGAAATCGAGAGGATTGCGCGAAGAAGACGCGATGAAGCGAGTGTGGTTGTTTGACAGCAAAGGTATGGTGACAACTTCCCGAGTAGATTTTGCGGATTTGTCCAACGAAAAGAAACGATTCGCGAGAATTGAGCCGGAGAAGGTGTTCGATGCCGCTGACGTTCTTTCGGCTGTTCAACTCTGCCAACCGACCGCGTTAATCGGTGCCGCCGCGGTGCCAAACGCCTTCTCCAAACCGGTTCTCCAAGAAATGGCGAAAAACAACAAACGACCAATCGTGTTCGCTCTTTCCAATCCAACATCCAGAGCCGAATGCACGGCTAAACAAGCCTACGACTACACTTCCGGCAAAGTTGTCTTCGCTTCTGGTACGAAATTTCCTCTGGACTCGGCCACCCCTCAATTCCAACCAGGTTTCGCGAACAACGCGTTCATCTTCCCCGGCGTCGCTCGCGGCGCCATCGCGGCCAAAGCCTCCTCGGTCACTTCCGGCATGTTCTTAGCTGCCGCCGAACGCTTAGCTCAAGAAGTTACCAAAGAAGATTTAGCCGTCGGGAGCGTCTTCCCGAGAACCATAGACACGCTCGGCGATACCGCGAGATCTGTTGGCGTCGCCGTCGTCCGGCGCGCCAAACAAGACGGCGTTGCCGAACTCGACCGCAACGTCGCGGCGTTGGTTGCCGTGTGACTCAAACGAGGAAGACGTTGGCGTCCACCACATCGAAAATAATAAAAAAACACGAGATATCGTGCTCGCGTTGTTTTTGTTGTTGTTTTTGTTGTTTTTGTTGTAATGCGTATCGAAACGGTATGTGTATATATGTATCTCCTTTTGTTTGGTCTTTTGGATGTCGTGGACACTTTCGAGTCGTCACTTTTGGAGCATCGTTCGACCCCTCCGAGAGGCGATGATAAAAATAACTTTTGGGGCAACACGAGAAGAAGAAGACCGACGATACTAACGATGACGATGGTATTATTATTTCTCGCGGGTCGGTTTTTCGGAGAGGCGGCGGCGGCGTCGTAGATGATGTCCGCGAGGATGGTGTTGGCGGAGAGATGGATGCCCACAACGCAATGCGCGTCGACGTCATCGTCATCGTCGAGCGAACGTCGTCGCGCTATGGGTCGCGTCGTGGAGGCGAACAACGCAGAGTTCGCGAGGACGCGGACGCGACGACGACGACGACGACCACCACCACGGGAGGAGGACCAGTGTTTCGCGAATACGGTGGATGAGGAAAGGAGGATGGCGGCGAGCGTGGTGCAACCGTCGTCATCCAAGGCGAAAGGCGATGAGGAAAGGAACAAGGGAACGAAAGGAGAAGAAGACGAAGAAATGGCCGAGACGAAACGAAGGGAACGACGACGACGACGACGACGACGACAAAAAAAGAGTTCGGGAGCGAGAAGAAACGAAGGACGGGCATCCTTGGCGAATGCGAAGAGCGGCGGGACGAAGAAAGAAGGAAACGGCAAGGACGCTACGATGGAGAAGGATTCGCCAGACGGCGTCGTATTACTGGACGCGCGAACTGAAAAAGTCTTGGGGGAAGCCGTGAAGGAGTTGTTACGATTAGAGTACATCGCTAATGCGTTGGACAACGACGAACTCTTCGCGGGAACGAGAGGCGAGGGGATGGACGCGAGTGACGAGAAAAATCCAATGGCTACATCGGATGCTATTTTGAGCATTTTCGATGCCAAACCGAAAAACGCGACCGAGATGATTAGCGATAGCGGGGGTAAAAATAGAAGTAGACGGGAGGAAGATGTCGTGTTCGAACAAAAATTCGCTCGAGCCGCGGAATTAAACGTGAACGAACTTCGCACAAGATTAGACGCTGGAAAACGCGCGAGACAAATATTAGTCACTAAAAACATCGGCTTAGCTCGATTGTGTGCGTACAGAACGATGAAACAGAGAAACACGGGGGCGAACACGAACTTTTCGTATCAACTTTCAGATATGATTTCAGACGGACAAGAAGGATTAGTCAAGGCGGCATCGAAGTACGATCCGTCTTTAGGGTTTAGGTTTTCCACGTACGCTTACGCGTGGGTATTGAGTAGCATTCAGAGAGGTTTAGATTCCAACTCGAACACGATTCGAACGCCGACGCACGCGCGAGTGGAGAAGATGAAGATTAAAAATGTAGAGAAGAATTTGGAAGCATCTTTAGGGCGAATGCCGACGGACGAGGAAGTTGCGCGAGTGGCAGGCGTAGACGTCAAGAGACTAGAACTGATTAGTAACTTTGGAGTGAGCTATGCGATGCAACGCGCGACAGGGAATAGAAACTTTGCCGATGAAATTGGCGATACGTCGGAGATTTTGGTCGCCGACCAAGGCGATGAGAACGGAGCTACGCCATCGGCAGATTTCTGCACGACCGATGCGGAAGAGCGTGCGCTGATACTCGTCGAACGCGATTTGTTCAAAGACGATTTAGAGCAAGTGTTTGATACATTGCTTCCTCGCGAACGGTTCGTTTTACGCCACAAATTCGGTTTAGACGAATTCGAGGATGAACTCCCCGTGCGCGGGAACTCAATGGTGAACATTTTAGCACGAAAAATGGGTTTGAGTGTCAGTGCCGTTCGATCGATCGAACAGCGCGCATTACAGAAGCTTCGCGCGCCGCAACGTGCGGCAATATTACAGAAGCACGCCATCTTACCCGAAGATAGGTGCAAGTTTTCATCGAATCCAATGCGCGTGGACGACCGACCAATCGTTGGAGGCGTCAAAGCTGCAAAAGGACAAAAGAAATCGGTCGAAGAGGAAATTTCGAATATTCTGTTAGAACGAGTCGAAGGAACGATTAAAAGCGAGGAGGTCGAAAAGATCGCGCAAAGCAGCGTGCGGAACACGACCTGGTCTTCGTACGAGTTGAAATTGATGAACGACATGCGCGCGAAAGGCATTCCTTGGAAGAAAGTCGCCGCCGCCATCGGCCGCACGGAAACAAGTTGTAAGCAAATGTACCGAAAAGTTGGTGGGTCGACGCGAAAATATACGCGTTCGATGGACGAGAAAACCAAAGCTGCGATGCAGAAAATAGAAGAAGACGATACGATCATAAATGGCTAAATTTAGAATCCTAGAGGATGAAACGTAAGTGCAAAATACCCACTATTTTTTAGTTAACGATGTAACAACATTCCGTAAACAGACTAGCTGCATTTGAATACGCAACGAATCAATTATATCTGCATTCTATACTTTACAATCTATACTATCAATACATACATTCTCAACTCACGTACAGTCCATCTCTTTCCATAGACGGCGAAACGAGCGCCACTAATTCCTTCAACTCAGTTTCATTCTTCTCCCCTTTTGCGAACACGTTCGTAATGCCGTCGCTCCTCGTCGACGCGTAATGCGAGCCAAGCCGACTTATGCATTTCTTCGAGCTTCCATACGAGGTCGTAGCATCTCCGACCCCGGCGTACGACGAGCCATTTCTCGGTGCGTTTCCTAAAGGAATACGCAGTCCATCGACGCCAAACGTGGGGCCTTGCGCTCCGAAATCGAAAATCGCCGGCGAACCCACGTTCGGCAATATCTCCATCCCACTCCGGTCCCCGTTCAAAAACGTCTGCTCGTCCTTAAACACGCACAAAAACGCCGACGGACAGTCGCGATAATCTTCTACCGAGAAATATCCGAGCGGGTTATACCCGGCAAATCTCCCTCCTTTGACCGTTTTCCCCATGATCAACGTCGGACCTTTCCCGTCGACGCGCTCGTGAAACGCCTTTGCGGTCCAACCGTGCTCGCGCGCGTCGTACGCGATCGTCAACTCTTCCCCGTCGATGACCGTATTCGCGAGTAACGCGTGTGCCGATTTCATCGTCCCTTTCGGCGCGCGCGCGATCAACGCCTCGCGTTCGAGCGCTTTCTCTTTCGACGCGTCCGCGAAGACTTCTTTCGGCGTGACCGCTTTGAGAACGTCGTCGAAGAAGCCATTTTGGATAATGACGATTTTTCGATGTCGTCGTCTTCTTCTTCTCCCAAACGATGATGATGACGATGACGATGATTTTGGGGGAACCCTTTTTTGGAACGCACCACCGCGTTCTTGGCAGTTCTTCGCGGAGAAGAAGGAACAACACCCCGCCGCGAGACCGCCCCCCCAAAGGAGCTCCAAAGTCGATGGCGATGAGGTGGTCATTTTTATGTCGCGATGATCGACTTTTTTTTTTTGCGTATCTTTTTTTTTAGTGTTGAGAGACAAAACTCCACACTAAGCGTAACTGTCTTCACATAATACTATCGATCGCATCAACGATGGCCACCACCACCACCACCATGGCGACATCATCATCGTCGTCGTCGTCTCCAATAAGCGTCCTCAAAAGCGGTGGTGCAAATACTGCTGCAAAGAAGTCATCATCATCGCGCGTTTGTGCGACGACGACGACGACGACGAGACGACGATTCGTCTCGACCATCATCGTTCCTTCGACGTTTTTGATTGGAAACTTTTGCGCATCATCGTTGGAATCATCGTTCGCCAAAGACGACGACGACGACGGCGCGTTGTTAACCGGCGAGTACGAGACCGACACCAAAGACATCGTCGCTCGCATGCGAGAACTGTTGCGCGAAGGCACGGGCGACGTCGAATTGTACGTTAAAAAATACGACGCGTATATCGAACGATACAAATGGGATCACAAAGGACACACGAACTCGTACGCTTCGGTCGTGTCTTTAGACCAAGTCGTGCGAACGCAGTACGAATACGCGGGATTGACGCCGTGGGAGGTCCCACCGTTATCGAGCAAGAAAGGGGCGGTGTTGGAGGCGTACGTGCGGAATAGCGAGAGTTGTTTGATTAAGGAAGCGTACCCTCCGTTCGGGGAGATGGACGCGGCGACGCGAGCGGAGTGGAAAGCCATCGAGTGTTCGCAAGGATTGGTGACTCCGGTGAAAGAGTAGTGAGCTCATAGTATATTTGTTATTACAAACACAACACGTTATTGATTTATATATATACGCATATACATATATATATATACCTACAGATTACTAAAACTGCCGCTGTTTTGCGCTAGGTCGTCGTCGTCGTCGTCGTCGTCGTCGTCGTCGTCGTCATTCTCTGTTGTCTCCTTTCATTTTCGCGTTTGCTTTCGCCTCTTGGCTTTCGTACAAAGGCAAACGCACGTTCCCGGATTCGCTCGCGACGCGTCCTAAAATACCCACGGTAACCCCGGATACAATCCTCGCGCTCGTCGAAACACCCATTTTTCTGGCTAGAAGATACGTCGCCGCACCAGCCGCGGCGGGCGTTGCATACGCCGTCGCGTACGAATGGAAAATCCTCGGCGGTCTCCCTACGATGACGTCTCTCACGACGCCTCCGCCGGTGGCGGTAAACACGCCGCACGCGATGCAATTAATCGCGCTCACGCCAGCTCTAACCCCATTCATGCACCCAATGACACAAAATGCGCCAACGCCCAACGCATCGCTGGCTTCGATCCACCACGCGTCGTCTCTCACCTCCTCAAAATGTTTCTTCGCGTACTCCCACCCGAAAAATGTCGCGACGCCAGTCGCCAACGCTATGTACACGTACTCTTGCTCTTCCATCCAAAACGCTCTTCTTCCCGCGCCAAGCACGAAATCTCGTATCGTCCCTCCACCGACAGCAGTTATCAGTCCTATCACCGGAGCCCCGAAACAATCCAGCCCTTTCGAAGCGGCTAACAGCGTTCCCGTCAATGCGAACGACGCCGTCCCGACGTAATCCGACCCTCTCAGCATGCCAGGAATCGTGAGATTTGGATACCTCGGCATCCCATCCGCGGCGACCACGCCTGGACGCGCGACGACTTTTTGCGGTGGCCCGGAGAACGATTGCATCGTTTTCGTCGCTCTGTGCTTTCCTTTGTTGTTGCTGTTGTTGTTGTTGTTGTTGTTGTTGTTCGAAGACGTCGTCATCGTCCGTTTTCCAAGTCGGTGCTTTTGGTGGGTAAAAAAGGTGTTGTTCTTGTTCCCGACAGAACCATTAGTAGTGCAAAATTTCGAGACCTCCGAAAGAACTTTGCGATGACAATACTGATGATGATGATGATGCGACGAAAACAACGACGACCGTTGTTGAAACAACAAGCGTTTCGCCGCCGCCAACACCGCCGCGTTACAAAAACGGGTTTTGTTTTTCAGCAGGCGCGTAGACGACGCCGACATCATCCAAAAGGCTTTTTGTTTTGGTGGTGTCGTACAGGTAGTACAAAAAAAGGTCCCCCCAACAAAGTCGTGTCGTCTTCTCCTAAAAAAGGAGAAAAAAACAAAAAAAATGAATAAAAAAAACTGTTCACACGAAAACAAAATAAAACAAAACCCTAAACTTCTTGAACATGTAGGGTTGAGTGTTCTGAGAGAGAGACCTCTTGTGTTTGAAGAGAAAAACTTTTCACCATTATTATTTTTTTTAATCATCATCATCATCATTTCCAATCGATAAAGTCCACGAGAAAGAGCAGCATCTTATTCTCGCTCGTCGTCGTCAAAGTCGTCGCCAAAGTGTGTAGGGTGTAGTGTTCTGAGAGAGAGACCTCTTTTTGAAGAGAAAAACTTTTCACTTCATTATTTTTTTAATCATCATCATCATCATCATCATTTCCAATCGATAAAGTCCACGAGAAAGAGCAGCTCTTTCTGTGAAACGCGAGGAGGATGTCGTCGTCGTCGTCGTCGTCTGGCAGCACTTTGACGACGACGACTTTGACGACGACGAGCGAGAATAAGATGCTGGTGCGCGCCCTCGCTGTGGTTTCCGCGTTCGTCGTCATCGCGACGGCGTCGTTGTACAAAGCCGACGCGCTCGGGGGCGGCATCTTCGCGGAATCGAGCGCGAGGCATCACGTGAACACGGCGAAGAGCACGGGGAAGCTCCCGTCCATGGAAGGGTTCAAACACGAGTATTTAGATCCGAGGCACGATCACAGCCCAGTGGGACGATTCGAACGCGAGTACAGAGAGAAACTGGAGAAGATGGGGTACACGACGACGCAGATTGAACACTTCGAGGAGATGTCCGCAGAGACGCTCGTGCACTTGTTTCAAGAGGCGACGGAGACGATCGATCGAGAGCTGCAAAAATCGAGAGGGACGGATCAGCCTATGCAATTACCCGGTCTGAGCGAATGGTTGGAGAGAAAACGAGAAGACCACGTGAAGAATAAAAAGCTACGAGAACAAAAAGAGAAGGAGAAGGAAGAAGCGCGGATGGAACGCGCGAGAGAAGAAAACGCGCGAGAGGAGGAAGAGATGGAAGAGAAATCGGGAGGAGACGGGGGAAAGATGATGACTGGAGAAGAGGTGATGGCTGCAATCGAGGCACATGATATCGCGTGGAAGAAAGCGCATCCGCCGCCGAGTCCTCCGGCTGGGAGTAATAGTGGTAAGAGTAGCTCTGGAGGTGGATGGATGGCGAACAATTTGTTCGGGCACTTCGGGAAGAAAAAGAGCGAAGAGGTGGAGGTGGACAAACGAGATGACGACAAAATCGACGACGATGAAGACAGGAAAGTAGAAAAAGACGATAATGTAAGTAGTGATGATAGTAGTGATGGTGATCGTGAGACCAGTAGCGATGGCGAGGACAACGACGATCCGCCCACTTTTAGGACGACGGAAGAGCGCAAAGCGTTTCTGAAAACGGACAAATTTAAAAAACTTGCAGCCGATCTCTCGCCGCCGAAATTTTGTTACGAAGCCGTGAATGGAGAGAAAGCGTACCCAACGAATGGTAAGATTACGAAAGGTGCCCCGAGTATCGCAGCAGCTGAGAAGATTGCCGAACAACTCACAGACGAGCGCGAGTGTTGGTTCATGGATAAGACGTGCGTCGACGCGCTTTCGCCAGGGAACGGGAAACAGTGGATTCGTAAGTACATGTCCGCGGAAACTACGGTTACGGACATCTTAGAAGACTTACCAGATTTCGGAAAAGGACAACTCGGCACGTGCGCACTGGTTGGTTCCGCCGATAACATGTTAAAGAAAGGATGGGGCACGCAAATTGACGCGCATGATTTCGTCGTTCGATTCAACTCGAAAATGAAAGGGTTCGAGAAAGATATCGGATCTAAAACGGACGGATTGTGGCAAAAAGATTCTTACGTCGGCGCCATCGGAGGGAACCAAAAACCGTCCAAGTATTACATGATTCCGAAAATCATTCCCAAAAATTTTGTACGTAAAGACGGCGCGAGAATCGTCGGCTACAGTATTGCGTTACCCTCCTGGCGAAAAGCCATCACAGAAATTTATAAGATTTATAAAAAGGATAAGAAAATCACCAAAGGGACACCGACTGGTGGTTTAGCTCGCATGATTTCGCTGATGGAATCTGGCGCGTGCACACGAGTGGACGTTTATGGCTTCTCCGGAGGTGGCGGCAAGTACTTCAAGAAATCAGCTGTGGTGAAAGACGAACACATCATCTCCGTCGAACATTACATCCGTCGATTAATGATGGCTACTGGTTTACGAGGCAAAGTCTGCGTGTATGGGCAATAGATTATAGAAATTACATGTCTTTTAGTATATAATAATCAAATAACACACCACGTACGTAGTAAAGCATACCCCTTTACTCCTCGTTCGCGCGGATGTCTCTCAACGTTAAATCAAACAAAATATCGCTCCCTGCGAACGGGTGGTTTGCATCCAACATCACCACATCATCCGTCATCGATCTAATCACCGCCGGATTCCCATTCATCAGCGTCACGGTCCCGCCTTCTTGCAACCCGCCTTTATCCGCCCACACTTCTCTCAACCGTTCAATTTCCGGATGTTCTCGCGGCACGCGAAACAACAAGTTCGGATCGTACTCTCCACCCGATGCTTCAATTTCTCTCGTCTCGTTAATTGTCATGTTTCTCACCGCTTTATCGAACGCTTTAAACAATGGATTTCCTACCACGTCCGCGGCGCCGACTTCAAACGTCACCGGATCTGCCTCGTCTTCGTCTTGTAAAATCTGACCTTCCGAGGTACGCAAACTGAAGGTGATTTCTACGATATCCCCGAGAGTCGGAAACTGACTCGGATCCGCCGGATCCTTCTCTCCCCCCGGCCTTTTAATCCTCAGTTCCGTGGTAAACCCGTCTTGTCCTTTTCGGACGTCTTGTAAAATTGACCCTGAGAACGCGTCCGGGCCGGCGTCCGCCCGGTCGGCGTCCGAGTCGTTGACGACGTCGTCGTCGTCGTCATCTCGAGCAGCTCGACATTTGGAAGCAGCACCGTTTCTTCCTCCTCCTCCGCCTCTCGCGGCGCGTCGTCGAAATGAGGACGACGACGACGACGACGGGCACGACCAAACCGTGGACGCCGCCCGCGCCGCCTGCGACGACGCGACCCGCATCGAAATCGTGCGTGTCGCCTCTCTTCGCGGAACAATCTGTGACGACACAAATTGGATAAAATCGAAACATGATTGGAAAAAAGAGTTCACTTTTTGCGGCATTAATTGTGTGACGACCACCCCCAACAAACGCGCTTTGATACGAAACGGGGTTCTTCTCTCTCGAAACAAAACACACAACCATCGTCGCAATCATCATGACCCCCGGGGTGGTGGTCGTCAATAATAATCTTATCAAACCAATCGTCGACGCGACGCGCGAGCTCGACCCTCTCGACGACGACCATCCGTTGCAAACGACGGCGTTTTTGGGATGCTGTCGATTGTTTCTGCCCGTGTTGGACGCGTTAGGGGTGGCGTTTAAACCGGCGAAAGCGGACGTCGGGGGGAACGTGGAACGACTGAGCAAGAAAGAAAAGGAGTTCGAAAACGTGCGTGCATTTGGTGCGCGCGTCTTTTTCTGGATCGCGACGAGGAGGACGACGAAGACGAGGCAGCGCGCGTCTTCTGTGTTTTGCTCGCGTCCGTACTGACCCCCTACCGTCTCTCTCTCTCTCTCTCTCTCTCTCTCTCTCTCTCTCTCT
>MDSZ01133280.1_pt1 | contig 14449 bp, 9 predicted proteins | sample 811201 | NCBI WGS metagenome assembly MDSZ01 (sample SAMN05326647, study PRJNA326480) | marine metagenome | isolation source: seawater | place: Indian Ocean: North | collected 2010
CTTGAGGACATATATGCGGATGATGCAAGGGAAGCACTTGACGAATATTTGGACGACGTGGGTGGTCCAGAATGTGTGCAAGGTGCTGCCGAAGCATATTGTGGGCAGTGGGACGATCCTGCAGACTTCGCAAAAGAAGAGGCAGAGTCATGCTGCTATGATATTCCACACTGGGTCGACATTGATTGGGAATCTACATGGGAAAATCTCTCATGGGATTATATGATAACAGACTCAGGTCACATCTTCCGAAACATATAAAAATGTTACACGTCACCCCTTCGGGGGTGTTCGTGCTTTATACTATTCACATACCTAAAGGACTTCGTTATGGCAAAAGCAATTGGTTCGGTTCGTGCCACTGATACGAACATTAAGGGACATACTCTAAGATCATCATCAGGTAGGGGGTCGACCTTTACACCTGCTGCTGGTTTAGGAAAAGCAATGGTCGAAGACTTAGACAATGTGATCGCACGGGCAAAAATACAATATGCCAGAGATCGCAGGGCAGCAGCACGGGACAGGGTTGGGGCAGAATACAGTCATTTGGCATGTCGCTTCTGATATTCGTTCGTGTTCAGGCAGTGCCCCCCTCCGTGGGGGGTGCCCGTTTAAAAACCGCTAACTACCCTAACCTACAAAGTGTTACGAAAGCGAGAACAATATTCCATAAGAAGTCAAATTTTTTTTCCCTAGTGTAAAAACGCCCACAGGATCACTTGCAAAATATTCTCAATTGATATATAATTCAAAAATGAGAAACATCACGATGCGAAAAAATTTCCAAGATGAAAGAACTACCTTAGAAGTTGATACAGTATCAGGGGAGTATATAATAAGAATACCAGAATGTATAGTAAATGATCAAGGATGGTTTGAAGATACTGTATTAGGATTTAAGGTTGATGGAGATGAAATTATTTTACAAGAAACCAATGACTAAAACTTATCACATATACTTAAATGAGAGATGCCTGTTTAAGAATTTGGATCAACAGGAGTTTAATGTTATATGGGGAAGGTTATATCATTCGTATTGGGATGGTTTAGAGTATAGTGAAGTAGATATAGATGAAAAAGAATTAGCAGATGCCTCTTATTAAATGAAACACGCAAAGATTATGGATAACGCCCTTGACAGGGGTTATTTTGAATACTTAAATAAAAAGATTTTACATAATAGTCCTAATTTTCACTGGTTATTCAATGAGAAAGTAGCAACACATGAGGATGATCCTAATGATGAACAGTTTTATTTTGTAAGTAGTTTCTATAATAACAATAATATAGAGAGTCCTTTTTATTATGAATTAAAACCCCTCTTTGAATTCTTAGATGTAAAAGCAATAATAAGAGCAAGAGCAATAATGTATTGTAATCAGGGTAAACAAATTATACACGGTAGTCATATTGATTTCTGTTATGATCATAAAGCTGCTTTGTTGTATATGAATACCTGTAATGGTTTTACATTAATGTGTGATGATGATTGGGATAGAGATAAGGGTGATATTAGGGGAAGATATGAACAAGGTAATAAGATAATGAGTGTAGAAAATCGTATAGCAATACACAATGGTGCTACTCCACATTGTAGTAGTACTTGTACTGATGACCGTAAAAGAATAGTACTAGCAATTAATTATTTTTAAGTTGACTTTTCCTATATAATCGCATATAATAACCTTGTAATTACATAACGTTATGGGAAAAGGATTTACAGTTAAAGCGAAATCTCCCGTTGTCAAAAAAGAACCTGAATGGGATTTTGATAAAGCAAAGGAGATGATAAAAGGTAAAACAGTAGTATTTTGTTTGCCTGGTAGAGGAGTCTCTTATGCTTTTTTGAAGAGTTTTGTTCAGCTATGCTTCGATCTGGTACAAAGTGGAGCAAGTATCCAAATCTCTCAGGATTACTCATCAATGGTCAACTTTGCACGTTGTAAGTGTTTAGGTGCTAATGTTCTCAGAGGTCCTGATCAGAAACCTTGGGATGGACAGTTAAAGTATGATTATCAGTTATGGATCGATAGCGATATTGTATTCAACACTGAGAAATTCTGGCAAATCGTTCTTATGGATAAGGATATTGCTGCTGGTTGGTACTGCACAGAGGATGGTAAGACTACATCAGTTGCTCATTGGATGGAAGAAGATGATTTCCGTTCTAATGGAGGAGTGATGAACCACGAAACCCTCGAAAGCATCTCGAAAAGAAAGAAACCATTTACCGTAGATTATACTGGATTTGGATGGACATTAATTAAGCATGGTGTATTTGAGCACGATGAAATGAAGTATCCTTGGTTTGCACCTAAGATGCAGGTATTTGAATCTGGTGAAGTACAGGATATGTGTGGTGAGGACGTTTCGTTCTGCCTAGATGCAAAAGATGCAGGTTTTGAAATCTGGTGCGATCCTAGAGTACGTGTTGGTCATGAAAAACAAAGAGTTATATAGTATCTTTGAGGGTGATAAACTTCTTTTTGAAGATCTCACCCAAGATGAGTACTTTGATGCGATGGAAGACCTCGCTCAAGAATTCTATAAAACTGGTGTTTACAATCCAAACAATCTAAGAACTGAAATTAAGCAAATTTAATTATGGCAAAGTTTAAACAAAGTCTAACTGGGTCTACATTTGTAGAAGCAACCCCGAAAAAAACTCGTCAAGGAAGAGGAAAACACTCGAAATATGCCGCTTCGTCTCGAAATAAAGCACCTAAACGGTATAGAGGGCAAGGAAAATAACCAAAAAGGACTCGAATTACATCAATTCGGGTCTTTTTTTGTAATTGTATAAAAGTACTATAAATAAATCCAGTAATAATACTAAATAATACCTTTTAGATGGCAATCAAGCGTACATCACAGGCATTTAAGGATATAAGTTTCTCGTTTACTCCTCATCCAGTAACAAAAGATCTTCCTATCCTAAAGAATGAACGTGCTATTGTACGATCAGTAAGAAATTTAGTTGAAACCATCCCAACCGAAAGATTTTTTAATTCTGATCTTGGGACAGATATTAGAGGCAGTTTATTTGAGAACTTTTATCCTGGAATGATGAGAGTTATTGAGGATCAAATTAGAGAAACTGTTTATCAATATGAACCAAGAGTTGATAATTTAAATGTAGAATTGAACAATTATCAAGATGCTAATGGATATGATGTTACCATATTATTTGATATTGTTGGTACATCTATACCAACACAGTCATTTAACTTCCTTTTAGAACCAACCAGATAATAATATGCCTTTTACACAGTTTACAAGTTTAGATTTTGATGAAATTAAATCCCAAATAAGGGATTATCTTCGTGCAAACAGCAATTTTACTGATTTTGACTTTGAAGGTTCTAATTTTTCAATTTTAATCGATACTTTAGCGTATAATACCTATATTAATGCCTTTAATGCTAACCTAGTTGCAAATGAATCCTTCTTAGATTCAGCAACTATAAGAGAAAATGTAGTTTCATTAGCAAGAAATATTGGTTATGTACCCCGTTCAAAATCTGCTGCAAAGGCATCAATCTATTTTAGTGCAGAAACTACCTCAACTAACCCTTTATTATACTTAAAACCTGGTTTAGTGTGTGTTGGGCAAGCAGATGGTACTACATATAGATTTTCAACCACTGAAGAGAACTATGCATCAATAAAAGGTGGTGTTGCTGAGTTTGGAACAGCAGAAAATCCAGTTACAGTCTACCAAGGAACGTTTTTACAGTCTATTTTTGTATCAAATAATAGTAGTGATCAACGTTTTATCTTAGATAATCCTAATATTGATACCTCTACCATCACTGTACATGTATCTAATGCTAGTGGTGTGCTTGGAAATCAGTATACTATGATTGATAATATACTAAAAATTGATAAAAAGTCTAAAGTTTTCTTTGTACAGGAGATTCAAGATGAAAAATATGAAATATTGTTTGGTGATGGATATTTTGGTAAAAAATTAGAGAATAATGACATTATTACAGTAAGATATATTGTTACAGATGGTGAAAATGGCAATGGTGCAGCTAAATTTAGTTTCCAAGGCGTTTTTACTGATAAACCCACTACAGATGTTAATGCATCTACTATCATACCTAGTGCTGGAATCACCGTAAACACCGTTCAGAACGCTATAAACGGTGCTGGAGCAGAGAGTTTAAACTCTATTAAGTATTTTGCACCTAGATTGTATTCTTCGCAACACAGAGCAGTTACAGGCAATGATTATGAAGCAATAATACAGTCAATTTATCCTAAAACTGAGACTGTTTCTGTTGTTGGTGGGGAAGAATTAGATCCTCCACAATTTGGTAAGGTACAAATCAGTATAAAACCAAAAAATGGCACATATGTATCGGATTTTGATAAACAACAAATAAAAAATAAGTTAAAAAGTTATGCAATTGCTGGAATTAACTCTGAAATTGTAGATTTAAAGCTATTGTATGTTGAAATTGATTCAACAATCTATTATGACACCTCTAAAATTACAAATGCCAATAAATTAAAATCAGAGGTATCAGGTTCTCTCACAACTTACTCAAAAAGTGTAGATATTAATAAATTTGGTGGAAGATTTAAATATAGTAAGATATTACAGTTAATTGATAGGGTTGATAATGCAATTACCTCTAATATTACTACAGTTAAAATTAGAAGAGACTTAAAAGTACTAAAAAATCAATTTGCACAGTATGAATTGTGTTTTGGAAACAAATTTCATATAAATCCAGAGGGATTTAACATAAAAAGTACTGGATTTAGTGTAAATGGTACATCTGACACTGTTTATTTGACTGATGTCCCAAATAAAGATGCTAATGGTAAGTTAGATGGTAGTGGAATGGGTATATTAAGTGCAATTACCCGAAATCAGAAGGATGAATTAAGAGTGGTTGTTAAATCTGTAGGGACAGTTAACTATACTAAGGGCGAAATAATACTCAATACCATAAACATTACATCAACTTCTGCTGCAAATGATTTAATAGAGATACAAGCATTTCCTGATTCTAACGATGTAGTTGGATTGAAGGATTTATACCTACATTTTGATGTTTCAAATAGTAAGATAAATATGGTTAAAGATGTAATTGCTTCTGGTGAAGATGTTTCGGGCGTTGTATTTACAAGAGACTATTACACATCAAGTTACTCTAATGGAGATCTAGAGAGAAAATAAATGAGCATAGGCATTGATAAGAGAATACAAGTTAATAAAGTAATTGAAAGTCAATTACCTGAATTTTTAAGGTCTGATTTTCCACTTGCTACTGAATTTTTTAAACAATATTATCTCTCACAAGAATTTCAAGGTGGTGTAACCGATTTAATTGATAATTTTGATCAATATTTAAAGGTTGATAACTTAGTTCCTGAAGTTGTTTATGGAACTACTACTTTGGTTGATCCAGTTTCTACTTCAGATACGACAATTTTAGTTAAATCAACTAAAGGATTTCCCGATCAATACGGTCTTTTAAAGATTGATGGTGAAATTATTACTTATACTTCTAAAACTGACACTACTTTTATTGGTTGTATTCGTGGATTTAGTGGTATAAGTGGTTATAATGTAGGAATAGCAACACATTTAGATTCAGTTAATAGAGAAAATTTAACTTTTGAAGATACAGAGGCAGAATCTCATCTTACAAGTGCAACTGTTATTAATTTAAGTGTATTATTCATACAAGAATTTTATAAAAAATTAAAGAAAACTTTTTTACCTGGTTTAGAAAATAACGATTTTGCTAAAGATATTGATGTTGGTAATTTTATTAAGAATGCAAGGTCATTTTATCAATCAAAAGGTATTGAAGAATCTATTAAAATCTTATTAAAAGTTTTATATGGTGAAGATTCTATAGTATTAGATTTAGAAGAACGCTTAATTAAACCATCAAGTGCAGAATTTATAAGAAGAGAAGTTATTATTGCTGATAAAATCAGTGGTGATCCGCAAAAATTAGTAGGTCAAACTGTATATAAATCAACAGATTTACAAACTAATGCTTCCGTATCTGAAGTTGAGATATTAACTAGATCTGGTGTTGGTACAGATGCTCCAAAAGTATACTATAAACTCTCATTATTCGTTGGGTATAACGATAGAGATTTAATTGAGGGTACATTTACCATTCCAGGTAAAACAAAGGTGTTAGAGAAGGTTTCAGTAGGGTCTTCTATCGTTTCTGTAGACTCTACCATTGGATTTCCTCAGAGTGGATATGTTTTATGTGGCATTAATTCAATATCATATACTTCAAAATCAGTCAATCAATTTTTTGGATGTACTAATATAGTTGAGCCTATTGGAATTCGTTCAGATGTTAGAGCAGATGAGGTTATATTTGGATATGAAGATGGGGATTTAGATAATAAAGTAGAATTAAGAATTACTGGAGTTTTATCAGAATTTAAAGTAGTTTCTGATATTTCACTTGTAACTGAAGGTGAACGAATATATGTTAAAAATGTTGGCGAATCTGTACAAAATCCTTCAAATAACCAATCATATAAAGAAATATTTGCAAATTCATGGATTTATAATACCAGTTCTAGATATCAAATAGATCAAATTAGTGGTTCTACCATTATGGTATCTACCGATATTGATAAATCTAGCTTAAAAGTTGGTGATATAATTGAAATATTATTACGAAATTCAGAAACTGTTGTATCACCATTTGCTGAAGTTATTAATATTGACTTAACAAAGAATGAAATAATAGTTAATGGAATATCTGGATTTACTCCTGTTGTTGGATATTATTATGACTTAAGAAGAAAATTAAAGAAATCTTCTAGTAATGGTATAGAAATTTTAGAAGGTAATGATAATATCATAGCAGATGTTTTAAATGTTTATGTTGATGATGAAAAAGATGCATTTGTTGCTTCTAATTCACTTCCAAGTTATACATTAAAATCAGATCTTAAAACAACTTTAGTTACTATATCAACAACATCTAATCAACTTGAAGGTTATAATAATATGACCGATGATTATGATGTAATTATTGCAGAAGGTGGACAAGAAATTGAATTAATAACTGGAGATTCTATAATCTATACTTCAGAAAATCCATTAACAAATTTAACTTCTGGTGATTTGTATTATGTTGAAGTTGTAGCTATAAATCCTGGTAAAATTAGGTTATATAGTTCAAGAGGTTTAATTGGAAATACTACAAATTGCGTTAGATTTAATGCAAAGGGTGATGCAATAACATCTTCTCATACATTTACTAAGTCATCAGAATATAATAAGAAATTAAGTTCAAATAAAATATTAAGAAAATTCCCATTATCACAAAATTTATTTGTTTCTGGTAAGAATGAAACGCCAGTTAATACTATTGGTATGTTAATTGATGGTGTTGAGATAAGAACACCTATATCTGAAGATTATATTTACTATGGTCCCATAGAATCTGTAGATGTATATAATAGTGGAGATGGTTATGATGTTATAAATCCACCAAAAATATTGGTTGATGATAGTCTTGGTGGAGGAACAAATGCATTATTGGAACCAGTTATTGTTGGATCTGTTAAAGAAATATTTGTTGATCCGCATGATTTTGATATTGATGATGTTAAAACTATTACATTAACTGGGGGTAACGGGTCAGGTTGTATATTAGAACCAGTTATTGGGCAGAGATATAGAGAGTTAGAATTTGATAGTAGAGATATTTTCTTCTCTGGTGGATTGTCTATTGATGATGAAACAATTACATTTAAGACAGAACATTATTTAAATGATGGTGAAGTTGTTTATTATAATAATAATGGAAATCCAAATATTGGTATTGGTGGGTATAAGGATGTCTCAAATATTGCTACTGGAAGATTAGCAACAGGTACTCCATATAATATTAGAGTAGTTAATTCAAAAACTATTCAGATATACAATTCTTATGAGGATGCAAGAAGTGGTATTAATACTATTGGTATCTCAACTGCTACTAATGCTGCTGGTATTCATAAGTTCAGAACTGTATCTAAGAAAACATTACAGTCAGTTAAAATATTAAATCCTGGTTCTGGTTATACTCATAGAAAATTACATATTAAACCATCTGATGTTTCTATAAGTTATTCTAAGATAACTTTTAAAGGACATGGATTTGCAGATGGTGATTTGATTGAATATAGTAATACTGGTAGTGGTAATCCAAACCCAAATTCAATTGGTGGATTAGATGGTAAAGACTATTACATATTAAAAATTGATAACGATTCTTTCAGATTAGCAGATTCTAAAGTTAATTATGATAGAGGTGATTATGTTAAATTAACTTCTCAAGGAACAGGATTACAGACATTTAAATATCCAGATATTAAAGTAAATGCAGAAGTTTCTTTTGCTTCAACAGTTACAGGATCGTTTAATTTCACTCCTGTTGTTACTGGTAAGATAGTTGATGCTTATCTTTATGAAAGTGGAACTAAGTATGGATCTAAGATATTAAATTTACAAAAAAATCCTAAAGTAACTATTAAAAACGGAAAAGATGCTGTAGTAAAGGGATCTATAGTTAATGGTAGAATTGTTGATGTGCAGGTTTTAAATAAGGGAAGTGAATATTATTCTCTTCCAGAAATAACTGTACAAGCAACTGGAATAACCACTACTAATGTAATTGGAAATGGTGCTATTCTTAAACCAGTTGTTAGTGATGGTAAGTTAATTAAAGTAGATGTAATTAATACTGGTATAGGATATACTGATTCTAAAACAGCATTTTCTGTTAAATCTAGAGGATCAAATGCATTATTTGAACCAAGAGTTAGAAAATTAACGATTGATAATAATAAGAGACAAGGTACATATAACTTATCTTCAGATGATGGTGAGAATTTACATCTTAGTATTCATGGTTATTCTTCAGATATTGCAAATTCATTTTCGGATAATGGAGGAAAACATTCTCCTATTATTGGATGGGCTTATGATGGAAATCCAATTTATGGTCCATATGGATATAGTGAAGTAGATCAGTTAGGACCTTCTGTTGGTATTGTAACCTCTGGATATACTTTAGATGCTTCTAAAGTGATAGATCGTCCATCTACAACAGAATTTGAAGAAGGTTATTTTATTGAAGATTGGCAATATACAGGATCTACTACTCTTGATGAACATAATGGTAGATTTTGTAAAACTAATGAATTTCCTAACGGTGTTTACGCATATTTTGCAAGTGTGCAGCAAAGTACACAAACTAATACATTAGAACCAAGATTCCCATATTTTGTTGGTAAAACTTATAGATCTCCTTTCATATCATCTAATACAACATTAACACAAGAATTTAATTTTAATAATTCTAATTTAGCAAGAAATACCTTCCCATATAAAGTTGGTAATGCTCTAGCTGATAATGATTTTATTGTAGAATCAAATGAATATTTGAGACAACTTACTACTGTTGAATCTGTAACTACAGGTGAAATTGATAAATTAGAAGTTTTAGATGGAGGAACTGGATATAGAGTTGGTGATTATACAGATTTTGATGATATTGGGACTAATGGTACTGGTCTTCGAGGACAAGTTAAGTCTTTAGTTGGACTTGGAGTTTCAGAAATTACAACTGAATTAGATAGATACGAAAATGCAGTATTTACTTGGAAGAATGCTAATGAAGTTGTAGCAAAATATGAACCATTTATAGAATTAAAAGATCAAAATACTGTTTCTATTTCTGGTTTAAGTAGTTCAATAATTCATCTTACAGATTCATTCTCTGTTGGTGTTAAGACTGATACTATTGGATTAGCAAAATCTATGACTGCAAATGCAGTTGTTACTGGTAGAGTTGATGATATCTATGTTAATGTAATTCCAAATACAGTTTCAATTGGATCAACTATAAAAATTAATGATGATGAATTAGTCAGAGTTTTAAACATTTTTGATGTAGGATCTATATTAAGAGTAAAACGCTATGGTGTAGGTGCTGCTCATACTTATGGATCTAAACTTGATGTATTAAATCAAGAAATTACTATACCAGTTAGAACTGAGAAGTTCGATTCTACAGTTAATAATTTAGTATATTTCAATGCGAAACAAGCAGTTGGACTTGGTACAACTGCAGGTGGTGGAGTTGCAACATTAGCAAGAAATGGTGAAACATTATTAGAAGTAGCAGTTCCTACAAGATCAATATACCTTCCTAATCACCCATTTACAACAGGTCAAGAATTAACATTAAGAAAGAGAGGAACTGCTACTTCTTTAATTGTTGGTGATCAAAGTGTACCACTTAATCTTTTTAATATTCCTAATGTAACTACAGATACTTCAACTGTTTATGCTATAAACAAAGGTCAAAATTATGTTGGATTAGTAACTCAAAGAACATCAATAGGTAGTACAAGTGAAGGATTATTCTTCCACGGTAATGGATCTGATGATTATGAATATTCATTAGAATCTAATTACAATCAGGTTATTGGGGATATTGATCAAATAACTTCAACAGTAGTTACAAATATAGCAATAGCAAATACTATAACTCATGGATTACGTAACAATGATGTAGTTAATTTGGAGGTTATACCAAATACTATTGTAGGAATAGGTAGTACTTCTCCATTAAGTCTTTCATTTAATGCGGAACACCAAAAGTTATTAGTTAATAAAGTTGGATTTAATTCTACTGGTATTAATACTACAACTTCTTCTATTACAATAAATGATCATGGATATAAAACTGGAGATAAGGTTTTATATGAAAGTAATGATCCTGCTGAAGGTTTAGATAATCCTTGTTATTATATCTATGAGTTAAGTTCAAACGAATTTAGTTTGGGTGAAACTTTAAAAGATGTACAAGTCCAACCACCATTATTAGTTGGTATTACTTCAACAGGTGGTCAAAATCATAGTTTTGGATTAGTTAATCCCCAAATTAAAGTTGTTAAGAATTCTAAGCTATCATTTAATGTTTCTGATAGCTCTTTATTGGATTATAATCTTAAATTCTTCTATGATAAAGAATTTAATAATGATTTTATTAGTGCTCAAGATACAAGCGTATTTAATATATCAGGATTTGGTACATCTGGAATAGGTACTCAATCAACAGTAACTTTATCATTCTCAGAAACAACTCCATCTCAGTTGTATTATGCTATAGAGAAGGGTGGATATATTAGTACTGCAGATCCATTGGTTCCTAATTATTCAGAAATTAAATTTGTTGATAGTAAATATAGTGGAAATTATAGTATTTTTGGAATAACATCAGATACTTTTAAAGTTTCTCCAAGATCAATTCCAGAACTTTTATCATATAAAGAAGATCAGTGTGAAAAACTTGAATATTCTACCGAATCTAGGCGTATTACTGGATCAATTAAAGATGTAAAAGTAATTTCTAAAGGATTAAATTATAAGAGTATTCCTAAATTTAAATCTGTAGTTAGTGCACAGGGTAAAAATGCGAATATCGTAGCACTTTCTACATCAATTGGTAGAATTAATGATGTAAGAATAGTTGATATTGGATATGAATACCCATCAGATAAAACTTTAAGTCCAGAAGCATTTGTTTCTCCAGTTATTAGAATTGATAATGTAGATACTATTACTGGTATTAATGTTATTGACGGTGGAAAACAGTATTTGTCTGCTCCTGATGTTATTGTTTATGATCCAATTGATGATAAGGTTGTTGATGAAACTTCTTTAACTGCAACTACACCATATCAATCAATTTCTGATATTAATATAATTGCACCAATTCAAGGATTAAATTCTGTAAATCATAGGATTCTTACTGTAAACAATTCAAATGGTATAGGAATTAACTCTATGACTGGTGGTGGATCAGGAATAGTTACTTGTGTTTTAGAAACTCCTATTAATGGATTTGTAGATCCTCCATTTGCTGTTGGTGATGAAATGTTTGTAGAAGGTGTTGAATTATTTGGTGAGGCAGGAATAGGAACACAAGGTAATACTAATTCTTCTGGTATTGCTACAGGTGGCGATGGATATAATTCCTCAAATCATCAATATAGATTCTTTAAAGTTGATGATTATATAAATTCAAATCCTGCAGTTATTAAGTATAGTTTAGTAGGATTAACAACAAATCCAGGTATTGCTAAAACATTCCAATCAGGATATGCAAATGTCATAAACAGGAAAAATTATCCAACTTTTGAAGTTATTCAAGAACGTGGTTCATTCAAACTTAATGAAGTACTTCATATTGAACAAAATGGAAAATTTATTGAAAAGGATCTAAGAATAGTAGAATCTAGAGAAGATTTTATTAAAGTTGATGGTGTATATCAACTTAGTATTGGTGATAGAATAAAAGGAACTAATAGTAATGTTAGAGCAACAGTAACTGGTATTGTTGGAAATAGAGCAAAATTTAAGGTAGATTATTCAAGTCGTCAGGAATATGGATGGATTAATAATACTGGAAAGTTAAATGAAGATTTCCAAGTTATTCCAAATAATGATTATTATCAAAACCTTTCATATTCTATTAAGAGTAATGTTACATGGGATAATATAGTAAATCCTGTTAATAGATTAGTTCATCCAGCAGGTCTTAAGAATTTTGCTGATGTTGGTATAACATCTTCTATTAATGTTGGTATTGGAACTACTGTTCAAGCAACACCAGTTATTGTTGTTGATCTTTTAGGTGATAAGAGAGTTGATACTATTAATAATTTTGATTTTGGAAGGGATTATGATGCTAGACCAGAAGTAAACCCAACAAAATCAAAATTTGCTACTTTTGAAAATACAAAATTAACAGATTATACACTATGCAAATCAAATAGAGTTTTACTACATGATGATATAAGTAGTAAATTCTCCAGTAAAGGTTTCCAAGATGTATTCCAAGAAATAGAAGAAGTTGAAGGTACATTTACAAAGTATCTTGTACAAATAACTGATGCAGATACATTAGATGTTCAATTCTCTGAAGTAATTGTATTATCTACAACTAATGATGCTATTTTAGTTCAAAAAACATCAGATTATACTAAACATAAATTAGGTGATTTTGAAGCAACTGCTGATCTTTTTGGAAGAAAGGCATTAAATTTCTTACCAGTTGAGAAATATGATAGAGATCATGATATTAAAATTCTTAAAACAGAATTTATTACAAATACAATTAAAACTGAAACAACATCAATCGGTCAAATTGATATAACTGGAGCAAATGTTGCAGTTGCAATTGCTAGTACAGATACAAATAATAATGTTATTGGATTTAACACAACAACTATTGCACAATTCTCTGATACAGATTTCAATGGTTTCTTTGCTGATGTTCTTGTCCAAGATGATATTACAAAAGAAATTAATTATGGTGAAATTATAGTAGATTTTGATGGAACAAATATCTATTATGCAGAAAGTTATGTTGATACATTAAATAAAACTTATAGTGCATCTAGGGTTGGTATATTAACTGCAAGGTATGATTCTGGAACAATCTACTTTGAATGTGAAAACCAAACTAAGAGGGTAATTAATGTAAGTGCAAATATTGTTGGATTGGGTGCTACTGAATCTGTTGGAGTTGGAACATATAGATTTGCCGTTCCTGGTCAACCTATTGGTGCTGAGAGAAGTGCTAGATTAGAATCAACATATGATAGTGGAACTTCAACACCAATATTAGTTACTAGGATTGATAATACAATTGATAGTTCAGTTAAATCTCTTGTAAGAGTTTCCAGTGGTTCTGAATCTGCAGTGCACCAAATTGTTGCTCTTCAGGATGATGGTGATGTAACTGTTATTCAATATCCATTTACTGGATCTTCTAATGTTGGACTTGGTACTTTCGGATCTGTTACAACAGGAAATATTATTGATGTTAATTTCTATCCAGATTCATCACAAACAAATCTTATTGAACTTCAAGCATATAATGAAGTCTTTAATACTATAAACGATTTTGCTAATACTCCAGATCCTTTAGTGATAGGACCAACAGAAAAACGTGTTCTTCTTTCTGCATATGATGGTGTAAATGGTTCGAGAGCAAATAAAGTTAATTTTGAATTAAAGCATGAAGATACTCCAATCTATAGTAAGATATTTAATCCTGCTAATACCGAACAATTAGATAAAGTAACTGGTGAGTTTACTATACCAAATCATTTCTTTAATGATAATGAAGAATTAGTATATACACCTGGATCAACATTTGTTGGTGTTGGATCTACTGCAGTTTCTATAGGATCTACTACAAACTATGCAGGTATTGTTACTGATATAATGCCATCTAAGGTATATGTTAAAGTTTTCAACGAAAATAAGTTTAATCTTTATAGTAGAAAAGAATATATTTCATCTGGTATTGCAATAACATTTACTGGAGTTGGTGAAGGTAATGCCCATAAACTTGATATGACCAAGAAACTGTCTAAA
>MDSZ01210248.1_pt1 | contig 14446 bp, 11 predicted proteins | sample 811201 | NCBI WGS metagenome assembly MDSZ01 (sample SAMN05326647, study PRJNA326480) | marine metagenome | isolation source: seawater | place: Indian Ocean: North | collected 2010
AGATTAGAAGAAGAAATACACGCTTTAGAAAAAGATAGACACATAAGGCGTAAGTATATTATAAGGAAGTAATATGGCATCTATAGTAGACATTTGTAACGGATCGTTAAACCAACTTGGCGCATCTACAATTCTAACTTTGACAGAAGATTCTAAGAATGCAAGACTTTGCAACGCAAGATACACACAGGTAAGAGATAGTTTATTTAGATCTCATCCTTGGAATTGTTTAACTAAAAGAGTTGAACTTGCAAGAGATACAGACACTCCTGCGTGGGGTTTTAGTTATCAATTTACTTTACCTGCAGATTGCTTGAGAGTTCTTACAATTTTAAATTATGATTATGATTATAAAATTGAAGGAAGAAAAATTTTAGCAAATCATGCTACAGTTAAAATTCAATACATTGCAAGAATTACTGATCCTAATCAGTACGATGAATTATTAAGAGAAACTATTTCAGCTGCTTTGGCAGCAGACATTGCTTATGCAGTAACGTCATCTAATCCTACTGCAAATAATATGTACAATTTATTTCAAGATAAATTAAGAGAAGCTAGATTTGTTGATGCCACAGAAGGTCAAAACACTACACCAGATAATGGTATATCAGATGTCATTGACTCTTCTACTTTTATAAACTCAAGGTATTAATACATGGCTAGAGTTGCGGTACAGTTAACCAATTTTACTGGTGGTGAATTATCACCTAGACTTGATGGTCGTAACGATCTACAAAAATATTCTACAGGATGTAAAACACTTGAGAACATGATTATCTTCCCACATGGAAGTGCAGCAAGAAGATCTGGTACTCAGTTTGTTGCAGAAGTAAAAGACTCTACAAAAGAAACAAGATTAATTCCTTTTGAATTTAGTACAACACAAACTTATATTCTTGAGTTTGGTAATCAGTACATAAGATTTTTTAAAGACAATGGTCAAATATTATCTAGTGGTTCACCTTACGAAATAAGTTCACCATACTTAGAAGCAGAACTATTTGATATTAAGTTCGCACAATCTGCCGATGTGATGTACTTAACTCATCCTAATCATCCTGCAAAAAAATTATCTAGAACAGGTCATACATCATGGAGTTTAACAAATGTTGATTTTACTGATGGACCATATATGGATGAAAATATTTCTTCTACAACAATATCAACTTCTGCACATACAGTAGGAACTGGTAGAACTTTAACTGCTTCATCTACTACAGGTATAAATGACAACACAGGTTTTCAAACAACAGACGTTGGAAGATTAATAAGATTTAGAGATGGGTATGGAAAGATAACTGCTCGTACTTCTACAACAGTTGTTACTATAGAAATATTAGAAGATATGGGTTCTTCAAGTGCGTCTGCCAATTGGTCTTTAGGTGCATTCTCAGAAACTACAGGTCATCCTTCTTGCGTAACCTTCTTTGAACAAAGACTTGTATTTGCTGCAACACTATCACAACCACAAACAATATTTTTTTCTAAGTCTGGTGATTATGAAAACATGAATGAAAATAGAGGTGGTACTATAGCTGATGATGATGCTATCATTTATACAATTGCTTCTAACCAAGTTAATGCAATTAGATTTATGACGGCTACAAGAACTTTAATTATTGGTACTGCCGGTGGTGAGTTTGCAGTTAGTGGAGGATCAGTTGATACTGCTATAACTCCAACAAATATTCTAATTAAAAAACAATCTAACAATGGTGCTGCAAACGTAGATGCACTAGCGGTAGGTAACGCAACTTTATTTTTACAAAGAGCAAGAAGAAAACTAAGAGAACTAGCTTATAACTTTGATGTTGATGGTTATGTTGCTCCAGACTTAACTATTCTTGCAGAGCATATTTCTGAAGGTGGATTTAAACAACTATCATATCAACAAGAACCAAATCAAATTATTTGGTGTGTAAGAAATGATGGTCAATTAGTTGGTTTAACTTATCAAAGAGAACAACAAGTTGTTGCATGGCACAGACATATATTTGGTGGTGCATTTGGAAGTGGTAATGCAGTTTGTGAAAGTGTTGCTACAATTCCTACAGATGATTCAGAATATCAAACTTATGTAATAATAAAAAGAACTATCAATGGTGCAACAAAAAGATATGTAGAATTTATACATCAATATGACTTTGATGAAACAGATGATACTTCATTTAATTTTTTAGACTCACAATTAGATTATAGTGGGTCTGCAGTTACAACAATAGGTGGACTATCCCATCTTGAAGGTCAAACTGTTTCTGTATTAGCAAATGGAGCAACACACCCAGATGCAACAGTAAGTTCTGGACAAATAACTTTAACTAGATCCGCAACTAAAGTTAAAGTTGGTTTACCTTACACATCTTTATTACAAACAATGAGAATAGATGCAGGTGCGCAAAATGGTACTTCGCAATCTAAAACAAAAAGAATTTACGAAATTACTGCTAGACTTTATGAGTCTATTGGTATCGAAGTTGGACCAGATCTTAACAACATGGAACGAATACCATTTAGATCATCAGCTAACGCTATGAACAGTGGTATTAGTGTATTTACAGGAGATAAAGAAATTGAGTTTAGAGGTAACTACGAAACAGATGGTTTTATATTTGTAAGACAAACACAACCATTGCCATTAACTATTTTGTCGTTATATCCTAGACTTATTACGAATGATGGATAAAATACTAGATATAGTACCATATACAGGAGAGCATGGCATATATATTATGAAGCAACAAATGAATCACCCATTAATGGATAAAGACATGGAGTTTGAAGGTAACGCTAAAAACCTAGAACAAGACAAGTTAGCGTTTACAGGATTAGTCAATGGTAAACCTGTCTTTGCTGCAGGTATGAAAATACTTTGGAATGGTGTTGCAGAAGGTTGGGTATTAGCAACTAATGAAGTTTGGAATCACCCATTACTTATTGCTAAAGCAATCAAAAAAGATTTTGCACGAATAGCAAAAGAAAATAATATTAATAGAGTTCAAACTGCTGTAAGAGCAAACTATACAACCGGTTTAAGATTTGCTAAATGGTTGGGTTTACAAGAAGAAGGTCTAATGAAAAAATTTGGTTTTGATGGTTCTGATCAATATATGTATGCGAGGTTATTCTAATGAGTTGGCAAATGGCAGTAGTTGGCGCAATAGGTGCAGTAACAGCTTCACAACAAAACGCTTATGGAAAATTTAATGAAGATATTAATGATCGTAATGCTATTGCAAAAGAACAAGAAGCTAAAATTATAGAAGATAAATTAGTATTAGATTTAGCAACCTTTGATAAAAAATTTAGACAGTTAGAAGCAAAAACTAAAGTTAACGCTTTAAAATCTGGAGTTACTTTTGAAGGAACAGCTCAAAGAATAAAAATGGCAAATCTTAGAGAAGCCGAAATAGAAAAAAGTAAAATGAAATATGATGCTGAAATAGGAAAAGCTAGAGCATTTGAACAAGCAAACTTTGCAAGGATACAAGGTGATGTTGCTAGACAAGAATCTAAAATTGCAATGTTAAATACAGCAACTCAAACAGGAACTTCGTTGCTAACAATGATGGGATAATTATGCCAAAGATACCTACATTTACATCTGAAAGAAGTATAACAACACAAGCACCAACTGTTGGATCTAATATTCAATTAAATGTAAACAATACACCTGCTTCTGCATTACAACCTGTAAGTAATTTTTTACAAAAAAGTTATATTGAAGAAAAAACTACTGAAGCAAATAATAAATCTTACAAACTATTGAATAGTTTTTATGAAGATAAAAAAGATGATCAAGGAAATGTAATTCAAAAAGGTTGGTTAACTATTGCTAGTGAGGGAAAAAAGAAAGACTCTCCTACTGAAGCATCAGAATATTATGATAGTGAAGTTGATAAACTTTTTAATTATTACAAAATAAATACTTCTCAAAAATTAAATAACTTTGAAAAAAAAGCTATTGAAAAAAAATTCTATGCAACATCTGGTTTATTAAAAACAAAAGTAATTGAAGAAGCAAGAATTAATTTAATGGTAGAAACTAAAAAAGTTGATGATGATTTTTTTGTAAAAGAAAGTTTGTTACTTAAAGAGTTGGGAACTCAATACATAGATCAATATAAAGATAATATAAATAACAAAATAAGTTCTAATACAACTTATGATGAGGGTACTAAAAAAATTATGATAACAGAATACACTGAAAAAGGTGTAGAATTTTTAGCAACCTCAATGGCTAATAATGAACCATCACAATTTAAAATAGCTTTATCAGAAGGAAAGTTTGATGATGTTGATGCTGCTAAAATATTAGAATTAAATGCAGTTGCAGATGATGTTATTAAGAAACAAAAATATCAAACTCTTTTAGCACCGCTTGATATTCCATTTGATTCAGATCCTAGAGATTTTGTAATTGCAAATGAAGAAATAAAAGCAAAAACTTTTGGTGGAAATAAAGATCTTCAAGCTATTTATCAAAGTTTAAAACCTCAAGAAAAAATCGAGTTTGAAAAAGAATATTTAAAAAAAGCAAATCAAATAAAATCAGATAGACAACTACAAATATTAACAGCTAATCAACTAGGTAAAACAGAAGTTGCTCAAAAAACTAACGAGATATTTAAAGAATTAGCAATAAATAATGGTACTTATTTTGAAAAATTAAAAACAATATTTCCAGATAACCAAATTGCAGTAGAGCAGTTGGTTGATTTTAATTCAAAAGTAGGAAATGGAACTGCAAACACAATATCAAATTTTGATAGTAATGATGATATAATAAAATTAATTGTAAACGATAAAGTAAATAATGTTTATGACAAATTTACATTAGCAGGTGAAACAACTGGTTTATCTATAATGGAAAGAGTTGGTAAACAATTAAATGTAAATGATGTTAAGTTTTTAAATAATTTATTATCTATATCTAATGAAGAAGGATTTAAAGAAAATCATACAGAGTTTTTTAAATTTATAGATATGTTTTCTTTAGAAGTTGCAGGAAGTTCTGCACTAAAAGATTTAGATCCAGAAAGAGATAATCGTTTAAATAAATTTAAATACGCTATGTACGCTAGATATATTAATGGATTACAAGAAGGAAAAACTTCATCTCAATTATTAAAAGCTACCAAAGGCAATAAAGATTTTATTGGTTATGATTTTCATACATTCGTTCCAAATATGAATGATGTATTTATTTCCATAAGAGATAACATTGTTTCTAATACTGACATTAAAGATATTAAAAATATAAAAAACAAAACTAAAAAACAAATAGAAGATGAATTAGGTAGAACAATTACTATTGAAGAATATCTAGAAATTATAAAAGGAAACTAATGGCTACATTAGAAAATCAGATTAATTCATTATCTACTGCTGGTTTTTCTAATCAAGAAATTGAAGCATGGAAAAAAGATAAAGTAGAAACTTTATCTAAAGCAGGTTTTACTACACAAGAGATAGCAAAAGATTTAGGGTACAAAGAAATAAATTTAACTCCAATAAGAAATTTTTGGAATAAAATTATTACTCTTGGAAAAGAAGAACATGAAAAAATTTATTCAGAATTAGAACAATTAAATGCTCAAAATGATGAAAGAGGATTTTTTGAAAAAAGAAAAGAAGAATTAGTTGGTGAAATATTTGAACCTAGTAAATATTGGAGTAGAGGATGGGATGCAGGTATTTATGATCTTCATCAATCTTATGTAAATGGTGAAGAGATACCAGAACTTTATACAACAAACATGCCAGATGATACTGGTTTCTTAGAAAGAAATATAATGAATATTTCTAGATTAATAAAAGACTTTCCTGTTTATGGAGCTGCTGCAGTTTCTTTAGGTATTGCAACAAGAAGTAAAGATGCTGCACTTGCAGGTAGTGGATTTGTTGCCGGATCTTTAAGACAAGCATATTTAACTGCATTACAAAATGATGAAGTAAATGGATTTAATGATTTTTTTAAAGCGTGGACAGAAGAAGGTATTAAAGCAGGAGCAACAGAGGCAGCTCAATTATATGTAGCAAGTAAGGTTGGAAATATATTTAATGGACCATTAAAGAAAACTTTTGCTCAAGCTGCAGGTTTTGAAGCAACAGGTGCTGCTATACATCAAGAAATGCCAAGCAAAGAACAAATGCAAGACAGTGTTTTTTTATTTGGTTTATTTAATTATGGAGCAAAAGCTACACAGAAATCAAAAGAGATTATAAAAAATAATGACAGACATTTGCCAGAATTAGCAGAAGATATAATAATTCATAAGACAGTAGCTGAAGATATTCCAAGTGTAACTAACTCAACACCAAGACATTATGGAAAAGAAAAAACTGTAACATATAAACCAGAAAAATTTAAAGAAGGTTTAAAATTTGAAACTAAAGAAGAACAAGCTATATTTGATAAGACTCAATATTCTGAGAGAGTTCCAGAGACTACAGTTCAAGGAGTTAAAACAAAAGCAAGTGAATTACAAAATTCAAGTAAAACTTGGTTTGTTGATAGACTTCATCCAGTAAGACAAATTGTTGAACAAGTTCAAAATACTAAAAACACAAAAGGTGCTTTAAATGTTTATGAAAAATTTAGAGCCTTATTAGGTGTAGAAAACAAAGCAGGAGCTGCAATAGAAAATGCTACATTTAATGTAAAAATGAAATCAAATGGTAAATCATTTAAAGAAATTATATCTCCATTATTTGATAAAGGGTTTACATTAAATTTAAAAAAAAGAGATTTAAAAAACAAACAAACTTATGCAGAGTTTAATAATTATGCTATTGCCAAAAGAGTTCTTGAAAAAGGTAAACAAGATATTCAAACTGGAATAACTTTAGAGGTTGCTAATAAAGTTGCAAACAATCCAAGGTTAATAAAAAAATATGAAAAGGTAAGAAAAGAGTTAACTGATTATAACCAAAGAATATTAGAATACGCAAAAGACAAAGGTCTTTTAACTAAGTCTGCATTTGATGCTATGGTTGCTGCTAACAAAGAATATATTGGATTTGCTAGAGTAATGGAGTCTACGGCTAAAGGTGAAATTAAAGCAGGAGTATCTCCATTAAAAAAAATGAAAGGATCTGAAAGAGATATAATAGATCCTATTGAAACAACTTATTCAAATACTTTTGCCATAATTAAAAAAGCAGACAGAAATGCTGCTATAAAAGAATTTGTAGAACTTGTAGAAGCTGGACAAAAAAAGGGTTTATTTTTAGATATAAAAAAGAAAACAATTACTAAATCTATAAAGATAAGTGAAAAAGAATTAAACGATTTAGGTATCGATACATCAAAACTTTCAAGTAAAACTTTAGAAAATTTACAAATATTTAGAAAAGAATTTGATAAAATTGGAGATGATTCTATAGGAGTTATTCGTAATGGTAAGTTCGAAGTTTGGGAAGTTGGTAAAGAACTTGCTGAAGCAATGAAAGATTTTGATCCAAGAGCAACACAAAATTTAGTTGGTTTTATTGGAAGAAAACCTGCAAGTTGGTTAAGAGCAGGTGCAACTTTAGCTTTAGACTTTGTTGGCGCAAACTTTCTTAGAGATACAGTTCAAGCAGCTATATATAGTAAGTATGGTTTTTTTCCTATTGTTAGTTCTATTAGAGGTTTGTTTGATATTATTGCAGGAAAAACAGGTTTAAGTAAAAAATCTCAAAAACTTTATGAAGATTGGGTTAAGTCTGGTGGTATGCAATCAACAATGATGTCTGTAGATAGAGCAATATTTGATAAACCTGCATTTGATATTTTAAATAAAGGTCAAATAAGAAACAAAGCAGAAAATCCTATAGAAATTTTAAGAGTTATTTCTGAAACATTTGAAAATGCTACAAGGGTTTCAGAATTTAGAAGAGCCTACAACGCTTCAATTAAAAAAGGAATGTCTCACAAAGAAGCATTAGAAAGAGGTGGGTTTGAAAGTAGAGATGTAACTTTAGATTTTGGAAAAATGGGTACAAAAATTAAAACACTTAATCAAATTTCTGCATTTTATAACGCAAGGATACAAGGTTATGCAAAACTTTATGATGCTTTTAAAGAAAGACCAACAAGAGCATTACTTGCTATAACTGGTGGTATCATGACACCTACTGCTCTTCTTTGGTTTTTAAATAAAGATGACAAAGATATTCAAGCGCAACCAGAGTGGGTTAAAAGACACTATTGGTTAATATCTAGTGGTGAAGGAGAGGATAAAATAATTCATAAAATACCAAAACCTTTTGATGTTGGTGTGGTGTTTGCTTCTTTAGTAGAATCTTTTTTAAATCATAATTACAATAAAGATGAAACAATAAAAAAAGAATTAGATGGTTGGTTTAATGATTATTTACTACAAACAGGAAAAGGATTTATACCAACTCCTCAAATAATATTACCTATATTTGAAGCGTGGACCAATAAAAGTTGGTTTAGAGATACTCCATTAGTTCCAGAATATATTGCTAAAAATTTACCAAATGAAATGCAATATACAAACTACACATCTGAGTCTGCAAAATTAATTGCAACAACTTTATACAAAATTATTGGAACAGATAGTAAATTTACTAATCCTGTTATGATTGATAATTTTGTTAGAGCATGGACAGGTACACTAGGAAGATATGCTCTTCAAGCATCAGATAAAGCATTAATTAAAAGTGGATTAATAGAAGATCCAATTAAACCAGATCAACCATTATCTTCTATGCCTGTCTTTAGAGCATTTATAGCTAAAAACCCAGATCTTAATTCAGAGTGGGTTACTACATTCTTTGAAGAATACAATAAAGTTGAAAAACAATTAAATAAAGCAGCTGCTTTAGAAAAAGAAGGTAAAGCTATAGAGGCAGAAAACATTATTAAAAAGATAGATGATAGAAAACTTCAATTAAAAATTTATGCTGACGCTATAAAAGAATATGGTGCAATAATTAGAAATATATATAATAATAAAGAATATTCTCCAGAAGAAAAAAGAGAACTTATAGATGCTTTTGGATTTGCGATGATAAAAACTGCTAAAAGATCTTTGGATTTAATGAATATAAAGGTTGATAATAAGAAACAATAATAATATAGAGGTTTACTATGACAATATCATCAACTACAGTAAAAAATTCGTACTCTGGAAATGGTACGCTTACTACATTTAACTACACATTTAAAATTTTTGCGGACTCTGATTTGCAGGTCATTATAAGAGATGCTTCTGCTAACGAAACAGTTAAAACTTTAACGACTCATTATACAGTAACAGGTGCAGGAAATGCTAATGGTGGAACTATTGTTTTCACAAGTGGTAATATACCAACTGCAACTGAAACTGTAGTAATTAGAAGAGCAGTTCCGCAAACACAGGCAATAGATTATATTGCTAATGATCCTTTCCCTGCGGAATCACATGAAGAGGGATTGGATCGTTCTATGATGTCTATTCAACAACTTCAAGAAGAAGTTGATAGATCGTTAAAATTATCAAGAACGAATACAATGACTACTACAGAGTTTACTGTAGGTTCAAGTGATAGAGCTGGAAAAGTTTTAGGGTTTGATAACTCTGGAGAACTTTCAGTTACAACTGAAATAGGATCTAACAAAGGTAATTGGTCTGCAGGTACAACTTATGCAATTAGAGATATTGTTAAAGACACAACTACTAACAATATTTTTATGGCTAACACTGGTCATACTTCTTCTGGATCTCAACCTTTAACTACAAATACAGATTCTGCTAAATGGGATTTATTAGTAGACGCAGCTACGGCTACAACGTCTGCTACCAATGCTGCCAACTCTGCAACTGCTGCTGCAACGTCTGCAACAAACGCAGCTACTTCCGCAACAAATGCTGCTGCATCGGCAACCAGCGCTGCTACAAGTTTAACTAACATAGGAACTTCAGAATCTAATGCTGCGACTTCTGCTACTAACGCTGCTAATTCTGCTACGGCTGCTGCAGGAAGTGCTAGTGCTGCCGAAGCTACATTTGATTTATTTGATGATGCTTTTCTTGGTTCAAAAACTTCTGATCCATCAGTAGATAATGATGGAAATGCTTTACAGGATGGAGCATTATATTTTGATACAACAAATGATGTAATGAAAGTTTACAATCTTTCATCTACACAATGGCTTCAACTAACACCAACAGTTACTAATCAAAATAATATTAATGCAGTAAATTCAAATTCTACCAACATAAATGCAGTAGCTGCTAATCAAACAAATATTAATGCAGTAAATTCAAATTCTGCAAATATAAACACAACCGCTGGAATTTCTAGCGATATAACGAGTGTAGCTAATAACAATTCAAACATAACTGCTGTTGCTGGAAATCAAACGAATATTAATGCAGTAAATTCAAACTCAACAAATATTAACACAGTAGCTGGTGCAAATACGAATATAACGAATGTAGCAACAAACATAGCTTCAGTTAATACTGCAGCAAATAATCTTGCCGACATAAACGCTTTTGCAAATATCTATCTTGGACCAAGCAGTTCAGCTCCAACTGCAGATCCAGATGGAAGCGCACTAGACGTGGGTGATTTATATTTTGATACGACTTCACAAACTATGAAAGTTTACTCTTCTAGTGGGTGGATTCCTGCTGGCTCAAGTGTGAACGGAACATCGAACAGGTTTACATACACAGTATCTAGTTCAACTACTACAATTAGTGGAGCAGATAATTATTCAAACACACTTGCTTATGACGCAGGATTTGTAGACGTTTATCTAAACGGAATTCGTATGGTAAATGGTTCAGACGTTACTGTAACTTCTGGAAACTCAGTAGTATTTGCAAGTGCAATTGGAACTTCTGGAACTGATACAGTAGATGTAATTGCATTTGGAACTTTTCAATTATCAAACTTTAGTATTAATGACGCAAATGATGTATCAACAGGTGGTATTTCAGATGGTCAAGTTTTAGTTTACAATTCTTCTGCTAGTGCATTTCAACCCGGAAACGCAAGTTCTGCAGAAGTATATGGATTTGAAACATATTATTCTCCATCAACTTTAGTTAAAACAGTTACTGTTCAATCAGTTGGTGGATCAAATAAATATTTTATAGATGGAGTACAACAAGATACTTTAGAATTATACGAAGGTAATACTTATGTATTTAATTATCCTTCTGCACATCCTTTTAAATTTTCAACGACTTCAGATGGTACGCATAATAGTGGCTCAGAATATACAACAGGTGTAACTCATAACAGCTCAACACAAGTGACTATAGTTGTGGCAAGTGGCGCACCTACATTATATTATTATTGCTCTTCTCACTCTGGTATGGGTGGTCAAGCAAATACACCTGTTCCTGCTAATAATTCTTTAAGAGTTATTACTACAAATGGTGGTGCAGATAATATAAGTGATAGTCAATACGCAGCATTTGATGATGTTTTATTTAGTGCTAGTGGCTTTACTTTTAGCATAAATAATAATGGAAATTTAGTTGCAACAATTTAAAAATAAGTATAAGGAGTAAGACATGGCTAGTGTTAATTTAGGTTCTATAAAATTCAATTGGAAAGGAGCATACAATGCAAATACTGCATATGCAGTAGATGACGTTGTTTCTCATTCTGGAAGTTCATACATTTGTATTTTAGCTTCTACAGGAAATGCTCCAACAAATACTACTTATTGGAATATAATGTCTCAAGGTGGTACTGACGTTGGAACAACACTAACAACTCAAGGTGATTTATTATACAGAGATGGCTCTGGTCTTCAAAGATTAGGTGCAGGAACAAGTGGTCAATTCTTAAAAACTTTAGGAACAGGTGCAAACCCTACTTGGGGTGATGTTGCAGGTGGTATTGTTCAAATACAAATAATGACACCTAACAATTCATCTCAAAGCACGTCATCAACAACTTTTGTGGATAGTGGTTTTTCAGTTTCTATTACACCAACAAGTTCAAGCAATAGAATATTACTTATGTATCAATCTGCCAATCAAGGTAGTGGTAATAGGTCGTTCTATACTTTTAAAAGAGAGGGACACCCATCAAGCAATGGAGATTTAAATAGTCTTCTTCATAGTAATAATGATGGTATGTTAAGTTCAGAAGTTATTAATACACTTGGTAATGATAATGTTACTATGTTCTTTATTGACAATCCTCAAACAACAAGTGCTTTGACTTATAAATTTAGATACAGAAATGGAAATGGAAGTACAACTTATTTAAATAATGGTGGAACATTTGCATATTTTATAGCAATAGAATTAGATGGAGGAGTATTTTAATTATGACTAATTATAAACACAAAGCAATTTACGATTTATATTCAACAGTAAAATCAATTTATGAAGATAATGGAGTATTTACAGCTAAAGACCAAGATGGGAACGAAGTTTCTATTGATATGTCAGCAGTAAATACAAAAGCTACTGAATTAGAAAATGCTGAAGTAGATTTAAAAGCTAGTGCAAAAGCTAAACTTGTAGCAGGTGAAGCATTAACTGAAGAAGAAGCTAACACAATTGTATTATAGGAAACAATCCTATGACTAAAGCACGAGACATTGCAACATTAATTCAATCAAATGGAAAGATAGCAAATTCTGATCTTGATATATCATTTGAGAACATAACTGATACTGGTACTGAAGGCACTAGAGTTGGATTAGGTACAACTGCTCAACGTGGCTCTACGACTGGTCAATGGAGATACAATACTACTACTGACTTTTTTGAAGGAAGAGCAGCTGATGGTTCATTTATTGGATTAGAGCCAGTTCCAACAGTTCAAGTTGTTGATGTTAATGAGGTTGACAGTCAAGCTGGAGGTAATCAAACTTTTGTTATAACTGGAACAAATTTTAGTTCAGGTGGAACAATAACTTTTCTTGGAAATGCTGGAACAGATATTAGTGCCTCATCAACAACATTTAATAGTGCAACGCAAGTTACAGCAGTTGCTCCGAAAGCAAGTTTTTTAAATGCACAAGAACCATATAAAATTAAATTTACATCAACGACTGGTGCAGCTGGTCAAAGTGCTACTGGATTAATAACTGTCGATACTGCTCCAACTTTTGGTGTAGCAAGTGGAACATTAGGAACTCTTTTTGATAGCGGTAGAGCTGGTTCTAATTTAACGACTATTACGACATCAGATGCCGATGGAGATGCTATTACTCTTTCAGTTCAATCTGGTTCTATACCTAGCGGATTGACACTAAATAATAATGGAACTTTCTCTGGAACAGCAAACGCAGTTGGATCGGACACTACATATAATTTTACGATTAGAGCAACAGCAAATTCTAAAACAACAGACAGAGCATACTCATGTATTGTCAAGGCTCCAACGATACAAGCATTTACATCTAATGGAACTTGGAATGTACCAACTGGAATATCTACTGTTCAAATATTAGTTGTAGCTGGTGGTGGTGCTGGAGGTACTACAAATGCTCCCGGAGCTGGAGGACATCGAAGAGGTGGAGGAGGCGGAGCTGGAGGTTTAATATTTATTCCAGCTTGGGATGTAACTGGTGCATCCTCTTATTCTATTGTTATTGGGAATGGCGGAACAGTATCTTACAATTCTTCTACTAAAGGAACAAACTCAACTGTGTCTGGCGGATCAAAAACTTTAACTGCTCTTGGCGGTGGTTCTGGTGGATTTGGAGATAACACTAACAACCACACATCGGGAGGATCTGGAGGTGGTGGTTGGTATCCGGGTTATAGTGGAAGAAGTGGAACGCAACCATCAAACACCTCAGATGGAGTGAACACCTACAATGGAACTGGATATGGAAATGCTGGTGGTAATTCATCTTCTGGCTCTCCTTATGGAGCTGGTGGCGGAGGTGCGACTGGAGTTGGAGATAATCACAACAATGGTCAAAAAGGAGGAGCTGGATTTAATGGAAATTCTTATGGATTAGGAAGCTATGGAGAAAGCGGTTACTTTGCATCTGGTGGAACTTCAGCGACCTATGGCGGAAATAACACTAACACAAGAATTGGTGGCGGAGGTGCTGGATATAATTCCTCAACTTCTCATCCATCAAACTCAGCAGCGAATGGACAATCCAATACTGGCGGTGGCGGTGGAGCTGGTGGAAATGGTGGCTCTGGTGTAGTTCTAATTAAATTCTAATGCCTAGAAAAAAATAATAGAATGAAATATTTATTGGTTCTTTATATGTGCAGCATGACTACAGGTCAATGTCCAAACAGTTCAGTATCTGGTTATCAATTTAATTCACATTATGATTGCGTTAATGCAGGTTATGCTATTGCTCAAAAAACTTTTAGAAACTTAAAAGAATTAAAAGAGTGGGATATACCAGATTTTGAAAAAGAAAAAATTGTAATTAAATTTGAATGTAAGGAACTTAAAGTAGATGCCTAGAAAAAAGAAAGAAGATCAATTGGTACAAGCATCG
>MDSZ01133383.1_pt1 | contig 14445 bp, 20 predicted proteins | sample 811201 | NCBI WGS metagenome assembly MDSZ01 (sample SAMN05326647, study PRJNA326480) | marine metagenome | isolation source: seawater | place: Indian Ocean: North | collected 2010
ATCTTGAATGGTCCCTGAGTAGGGCGTCGAACCCATCTCCTGGGCACCATTTCTTTTTCATATATCAAATATAATCCAGGCACCTGGGTGTCTGGTCTGTTCTCGTGTCCACCCTTTTGCTCAGCCGAGCAATCCGATTTTATTCCGCTTTGGAGGATCATCCCTGCCCATGGATGGACAGGACAGCTCTGACCGTGCTCGGACATTCATCCGGGAGTACGAAGAAGAAAACACTCAGCTGATCCGAGCTTGGCTTGAGGGTGCCGGTATACTCGAGGAGGTGGGTGCGGAGTTCGCTCGACTTGAGTGCCCTTGGAAATACTTTTCTCTGTACCCATTTCGTTCACGGGCGAACACATCGAAGGGATGCGCCTGAACCGCGCTATGTCGAGATCATAGATTGAGGTCCAAAATCTGAATGGAACTGATTCCCGTTACGCTACTCACAGGTTTCCTCGGCAGTGGCAAATCAACATTGCTGACAGAACTTTTGCAAAGGCCAGAATTCGCCAACACGGCTGTCGTGGTCAACGAGTTTGGCGAAATTGGTCTCGACGGCATCCTGATCGAGCATTCCAAAGACCAGATTGTTGAAATGACCTCAGGTTGCCTTTGTTGCACGATTAGAGGTGACATCCGGCAGACCCTGCTGGATCTGCATGGCAAGTGCGCGCGGGGTGATATTCCTGCTTTCAATCGCATCATCGTCGAGTCGACAGGACTGGCCGATCCGGCGCCGGTAGTTCATACGTTGATAAGTGACCCCCTCCTCGACCGACGCTACATGCTTGGGGGTGTTGTCACGACTGTCGACGCCCTCAATGGCGCCCACACTTTGGAGAACCACAAAGAGTGCGAAAAACAGGCCGCGGTCGCGGACCGGCTGGTGATTACGAAAACTGATCTTGCCACCAACTCCGACTCAAAAGCAGCGCTGGACGAACTGCACGCCAAATTATCGTCACTCAACCCGACGGCGGCTATTCTGGATCGCCATGATCCTGTATTTGACCATGGCCGCCTGTTTGACACGTCTCTCTTCGATCCGGAAACAAAATCCGTGGATGTCCACTCATGGCTGAATGCCGAAGAAGCAGGTAGCCATCATGAACATGGTCATGGCCATGAACATGCACATGATCACAGAGGCCACCATCACCATGATGTGACCCGGCACGGCTCTGATATCTGTGCCTTCACGCTGACCTTTGACGAGCCTATAACCATCGAGGCGTTCGCCGGTTCACTTGAAGCTTTGTGCCTGACACAAGGGGCGAACCTGCTTCGCATCAAAGGCATCGTGAACACTGTCGATAGACCAGGAATTCCAATGGTGATCCATGGTGTGCAACATGTTTTTCACGATCCGGTATGGCTGGATGAATGGCCAGATGAGGATCACCGGACAAAGCTTGTCTTCATTACCAATGGCATCAAACGTGAAACTCTTGACCGGTTCTTCAAGGCCTGGATCAGGTCTTCAAAGGGTCACTGGCGGTAAGAAATGAGAAACAGGTTGCGCCAGAACTAAAGCAGGCCAAGCGTGGCTTTCACGTCTTTGTCCTGGATTTGTGATACCGGTTTTGCGATCCGCCAATCTCTGGTCGATCCGTCAGAGGCACGTGCCGTGATGACGGTTTCGGTTGGTGGACAATCAGGTTCATGGCAATTCAGTTCCATTACGCTGATCAGAGTTGTCTCCGGCAGGTGCAGGCAATCCGTGACAAGCGACTTTATTCTCTGAATGGCTGTACCATCCGGTCGCTGTCTGTCAAACATACCTGGCATGCTTGGTCTCCTGGCCCAAGGGCGCCCACAGGACGTTGCCCCGGGCATCGCCAATCAATAGGTGGGATCCGGATGGCGTAATTGAGATGGTTGTTACCTCTGCACCAGTCGCATGTCTTATGGTTAAAGGGTCTTCATGCTCTTTGACGTTCGCGAGAAGCACGGCCCCGTCTTTAAAGCCGGCAAAGACGGCGTTCTGGCCCGGTACAGCCTGCACACAGGTCGACAGCTTATTGTCTTTTTGAGCGACGCATACAGCGGCTCGCTCTATTGGCCCGAATTTACCGTCAAACGGCCAACAGACCGCAGCGTCTGCGCCCGAAGTTGCCAGAAAGGGAGTTTCGCCAACCCAGGCGAAACTCTTTACTTTTGCCGGGTAGCCTGACATCGCAAGATTTGCTTTGTCCGTTCCCAGAGCGTCACACCGCCATAGTGCGATACGGCAAGACGCCGGCCCGATGCATCAAATGCAAGACCGCCAACAGAACTCTGATGTTCGAGCTTAAAAGGGGTTTCTCTGTCGTCTGACCACAGATAAACAGTGCGTTCCGAAGAACAGGCAATGGTTTCATGGCTTGCAGCTACCGCGTCCACCCATTTGGTGCCGAAACCGGCAATTTCTTGAATTTCACCATTGATGGACGTGCGCTTCAGCCGACCGTCATCACCGCCACTCAGCACGGAATCACCGGCAGAGGTCATGCATAGCACCACTCCACTGTGAGTCTGGGAAATGACTTTATCCGATGCCGAAGAGAAGAAATGGATGGTGCCATCCCCGAAACTCACGGCGACGCTACCCTGTATTGGCGTGGAACCGGTAACGGGTGCGTCAGATTCAAATGTTGAACCGCGTATTCCGGTCATCGCAATATCGAGATCAAACTGATTTTGCAGATCACCCAACAAGCCAGGCGTCATACTGCCTTGCATCCCTCAAAACCTTCCATGAGGTTCATGGTTTCGAGGTTCCGACCGATAAAAACCATCCGGGAATTTCGGGGTTTGCCATCTGGCCAGGCGCCCATCGGTGAAGCGTCCATAAGCATGTGTACGCCTTGGAACACGTAACGCTCATCAACACCCGAAAATTCGATAATGCCTTTCGAGCGCAAGATGTCCTGGCCATGTGTGCGAAGAAGATTTCCAAACCAGATTTCAAATTTGTCGAGATCAAGTGGTGTATCCGACACGAATGAGACGCTCGTGACATCATCATCATGTTCATGGTCGTGGTCAGAGTCCAAAAAGTCCGGCTCGACCTCGAGCACACGATCCAGAATGAACACATCGAGGCCAAGTATGTTCTCCAAGGGCGCCTCGCAATGCGCGGTTCTGATGATTTTGGTGTAAGGGTTGATTTTTCGGATCCGTGTTTCAACCCCTTCCAAACTGCCTCCATCGACGAGGTCTGTTTTGTTCAGCAGCACAACATCCGCGAAAGCAATCTGCTCTTCCGCCTCATGGGCTCGCCAAGTTGCGCGCTCAGATGGACCGCGTCGGCAACAGTGACTATCGCATCCAGCTTTGTGCGGTCAGCCACATCCTGGTCCATAAAGAAGGTTTGAGCCACTGGCGCAGGATCTGCTAGCCCGGTGGTCTCGACGATGATGGCATCGAGTTGGTCTGCCCGCTTCATCAGCCCGCCCAGGATGCGGATCAGATCGTCGCGAACAGTGCAGCAGATGCACCCATTGTTCATTTCAAAGACTTCTTCGTCAGCGTCGACAACCAGATCGTTATCGATCCCTTCTTCACCGAATTCATTCACAATCACCGCGTAACGACGGCCATGCTGTTCCGTAAGTATCCGGTTCAAAAGGGTAGTTTTTCCAGCACCGAGAAAGCCGGTCAGTACGGTTACCGGAACCTGTTCAATAGCTTGCATTGTTAGTCCCTTTCATTACTTGGTGTCAGCACCGCAATCATCGCACTGACCGTGAATTTCTATTACGGAGCGGTCAGGCATGAAGCCGCTTCGCGCAGACATGGTATTCAGGTTTTTGACAAGCTCTTCATCAAAGTGCTCGGTCACATTCCCACAATCGTTACAAATCGCGAACACGGGCGGATTTGCGCGATGTTTCCCGCAGCAGACGGTCCAGGCGTTCAAACTTTCAAGCTTGTGGACAAGCCCCTCGCCGGCAAGCTGGTCCAAGGCGCGGTAGACCTGAAGCGGCGCCTTGAAACCGTGACTGCGAAGCTCGTCCAGGATTGCGTATGCCCCGAGCGGCTGCGCGGCGCTGGAAAGGACGTTGAACACCAGTGCCTGGTTTTTTGTAAGTTTGGTTTTCAATACTGTATCCGTTTTCGTCACTCACTTAACTCTTGAACGGCCTTCCTTGGTTCGGAAGTGGGAATATCGTTCTTGACCATGCGTTTCGGCATCGGAATGACCGAAACGATGAAGCCGGCAAGTGCTGCCACAACGATGCTCGGACCTGCAGGCGTATCCCATTGCAGCGATCCATTAAGACCAACAAAGACCGAAATCGCGCCAACAGCCGCCGCAATGAACGCCATATGCTCTGGCGATCTGGAAAAGCGCCTCGCTGTCGCCGCCGGAATGATCAGAAGGGCGGTAATGAGCAGCACACCGACCAGCTTCATTGAGACGGCAATGACCGCTGCCACGAGAATCATGAAAATGATGTTGGTGACGGCCGGCTTTGCTCCTTCGGCCTTCGCCAGCTCATAATTTACCGTTGCAGCGAACAGACGACGCCATATCAAGGACAGGCTGGCAAGTACAGCCACCCCCCCAAACCAGATGATGGCAAGGTCCCTTGTTGTTACCGCCAGAATATCTCCAAAGAGAAACCCCATCAGATCGACTCTCACCCAAGTCATGAATGCGAGAACCACAAGTCCGACAGCAAGCGTTGCATGGGCAAGCAGTCCGAGCAACGCATCAGAGGAGAGCGATGCTCGCTTTTGAAGCAAAAGGAGCAGCAGAGAAACAACAAGGGAAATGAAGAATACGGACAGGGTTATGTTCAACTCAAGCAACAGAGCCATTGCTACCCCAAGCAAGGCTGAGTGAGAGAGTGTGTCACCGAAATAGGCCAGCCGACGCCAGATTATAAAACACCCTACCGGTCCTGCAACAATCGCGACACCAATACCGCCAAGCACAGCCCGGAAGAAGAAATCCTCAAGCATTGAGTCCCGCCTCGTCGTCCACTTGACCCATGAGATTTGCGTCCCTGGTCATCTCGTTCACCACTGCGCCGCTTTCCGTAATCCGTCCATCTGGCATGTGCTGATGGTCATGGCGATGCTTGTAAAGAGCCAGGCCGGAAGCCGCACGTTCACCAAACAGGGATTTGAATTCGCTGCTTGACGCGACATTGGCCGGGGTGCCGGAACAGCAGATATGCCCGTTGAGACAGATGACCCTGTCTGTTGTCGACATCACGACATGCAGGTCGTGGGAAATTAGCAACACGCCGCAGTCAAGCCTGTTCCTGATGTTCTCGATCAACCGGTAAAGCGCAATCTCGCCATTGTAGTCCACTCCCTGGACGGGCTCATCAAGCACCAGGAATTCAGGAGCCCGCAAAATAGCGCGGGCAAGCAGAACTCGCTGATGTTCTCCACCCGACAATTTGCTCATTTGTGAGTCGAAAAGATGGGAGGTTTCCGTTGCCTCCAGTGCGTCCTGCATCTGTTTCCGGGTGGCCCGGTTTGTCAGCTCAAGGAACCGGCTGACCGTGATCGGCAACGTCCAGTTTACATCAAGCCTCTGCGGCACGTAACTGGCACGGATGTTTGACCTTTGGCGCACTGTGCCCTCATCAGTGTCGAGTACGCCAAGCGCCATCTTGGCAGTCGTCGACTTGCCCGAACCGTTAGGCCCGATCAGCGTAACGATTTCGCCGGGCTCAACGGTCATTGAAATTCCGCGCACCAACCATCTGTTTGATCTGTTAACGCCAGCGTTTTTGAGTGATACGAGCATAGTTTCATTTCCAAGAACTTGGGGGCAATTTGACTGTATTTCGGAATTTTGTCTGCCGTGTTTTTTGTGTTGCCTTTACTCCCATAGTTCGTATGTTATATCATTACACAAAAGGCGATCAACAAGAATTCCAACCAACAGGAGAACGACAATGCGCCTCGTCAGAACGGCATTTCTGGCCACTACCATCCTCGCGGCCAGCACCACGTTCGCTCAGGCTGACGCCAAGGTTATCGCGTCGATCAAGCCTGTACATTCCCTTGTTGCAGCGGTGATGGAAGGTGTTGGCACGCCAGACCTGCTTGTAGAAGGTGCCGGTTCTCCTCACACCTATTCGCTCAAGCCTTCGCAGGCAAGAAAGCTACAGGATGCCGATCTGGTATTCTGGATGAGCCATGACCTCGAGGCTTTTCTAGAGAAGTCGATTGAAGGCATTGCTACCGATGCGAAGTCGGTACCGCTGATGGACACTCACGGGTTGATCAAGCTCGACTTCCGGGAAGGTGGCGCCTTTGATGCTCACGCTCATGATGACCATGATGATCATGATGATCACAAGGATCATGACGACCACGATGATCACAAGGATCATGACGACCACGATGATCACAAGGATCATGACGATCACGATGATCACAAGGATCATGACGACCACAAGGATCATGATGATCATGACGATCACAAGGATCATGACGACCATGACGACCACAAGGATCATGACGACCATGACGACCACAAGGATCATGACGACCATGATGACCACGGGCACCACGGTACCGATCCGCATGTCTGGCTTGATCCTGTGAACGCAAAGGCGATGGTTCACGAGATCGAGGAAGCTCTCGTTGAGGCCGACCCGGCGAATGCGGCAACTTATAAAGCCAATGCCGAAGCCATGATGTCGAAGCTCGACGAGCTGGTGACCGAAATCGAGGCCGAGCTAGAGCCTGTCAAAGGGCGTGGCTATGTCGTCTTCCACGACGCCTACCAGTATTTCGAGACGCGCTTTGGCGTCTCCGCAGTTGGTTCAATAACCGTGTCACCAGAGGTTCTGCCGGGGGCCGAACGGGTTGTCGAACTTCGGGACAAGGTCAGGAGCCTTGATGCGACATGCGTGTTCTCCGAGCCACAATTTGAGCCGAAGCTGGTAATGACAATCACCGAAAACACCACTGCAGGGTCAGGTGTTCTTGACCCACTTGGTGCATCGATTGATGACGGGCCCGAGCTATATTTCACCTTGATCCGGAACATGGCGAAATCTCTGAAGGACTGCCTGCTTAAGTAGGGCTGAATTTGTGCCGCCGAACGAGGTTCGGATGCGAGACGTTATGACAAACGTCTCGCATCTGCCGGCTGCCGGATGAACAAAAGGGGGGCCCGAACCGCAGTCCAGGGTGTGGAAATGAACAGGCAGGCCTTGCGGCTGATGTTCAACTCCGTACCGAGCGAATAAGCGGCCTCGTGCAAGCAACCCAGAAGCCGAGAACAAGATGGCGCTAGTTCCAAATACCTATGAAGAATGGAAACACTGCATCACAGTCGATTGTGGGATTCCCTTGACCCGGAATTTCATAAAGGAACGGATTGCGGCGCTCGTTGACATGGGAGACTTTCACACACAGAAGTTCATCGAGAGCTGGGGCCCCGAGCACCACGCACGAACACTGGCCTGGTTTCGCCGTGCTGCCGAAGAACTGGGGTCTGCATAGCAGCCACACTGCTGATGTCCATGAAGGACATGGTTTACATGTGATGGCCAGGTCGTGGTCGCTGGGCGCAGATGCGCCGGGTCCATGCGCAGCGCATCGACGTGGATAAAGCTCGTTATTGTTCGGGCATTTACTTTTGGGAGCCTTCAGGGCCTGAGCCCGGCCTTGGACAGGTATGTCTCCAGCGTGCCAAAGAAATCCACAACCTCAAGACGGTTTCTGGCGAGTGCCGTCGTCCAGAAGCCGATGTTTCGGTTTGGCAGGTCGATCTCCATATCGAGTAGCGCTATCCGAAATCTTTCCTGCTGGTCTTCGCGCAATAAAAGGCGGCGATCTTCCCCCTGCGTTGACATGAGCGCCAGCCAAATAGGCGGTCTCATGTCGTGCTGTGGGGAGGCCGCTTGCCATATCTTTGGTTGCCTTCTCACTTCTCTCGAAACGCATCTTTGGAAACCGCCATTTCTGAAAGCCTAATACTCGACCATTGTGCCGGTCAGGGGGATCGTATGACGATCCTGTTCGCTGTACTCGACCAACAGATGCCGTTGTGTATCCAGCCAGTCCACCCCGCGGGCTGCACTCTCCGCAAGCTCGCTCTCGCTGCGGATGGCAATGGCGACAATTTCCTCATCCGTCGTCATCAGAAAATGGGTTGGCGGACTGGCAAGCGCCCGTTCTCTCGACCTTTCCTTGATGTTTGCAAGGAATTCATCAAAACATTCAGGCTTCGGCTTGAACCTGATGACCGAGATTTTTTTCATATCAAACGCCTCATCTCAAATTCCGGGGTGTTGCCGGCTGGCATCTGTGGCCGCCAAATTGTCACCAGATGCGGCCTGTTCATTGCGTCTCTAAGACACCGGGGCACAAGCTGGCGGGTCGCCGTCCGATCAAATGTCTCAGCCCGCCGGACCTCTCACATGCTGGACTTTCGAGACCTTGCCAGCTGAAAGCTCCATGCAGAACAGAAAGACCTGCTGAACACCGTTGAAGTCACCGGTGCCCTTCCACACCACGATCTCGTCATTTTCGTAGATCACTGACGAATCATAGACCGTCCGGTCCTTCTTCGCAAAGTCCAGCCATTCCTTTTTACCGCGCGACTGACTGCCAAGGCTGGATTTGGCTAGCGATGTCCATACAAGGTCATCAGCCATTGCGTCCACCAGAGCGGCCGGAATTTCGCCCGTCGAATGCGCTTGTCTCAGATTATCAATGAAATTCTGTCCAAAGCTCATGATAAACCTCCAATGTCAGGAGAAAAAACCGTAGCTCCCAAGATTTGCAGCGACGTTGCAGAATTTCTACGAACTAATGACAATTCGACATGCTGGCCGGCTTGCTGCGCTGTCTCCTTTGCCGATAATGACGTGCCATCGAATGACTGGTTGATCAGCTCGTTTCATCGTTGGAAAATAACGCGTGACCTGTTGTCTGGAGTGAGAGACCGCCATGTCCCCAAGATACGCGATCTATGCTGTGCCGGATCATGAGAGTCTCTTTCAGCGGGCGAGCCGGTGGCTTGGATGGGACTGTGTGGCGGCTAAAGCGCTGCACCTGCCGTCAGATCAGGAACTAGCCAATCCGGCTGGTCTGGACATCGGGAATGTTTCGGCAACCCCCCGCAAATACGGATTCCACGGTACGATCAAGCCGCCATTTTCACTTGCAGAGGGTATTGACGAAACCATTCTTTCCGAACAGGCGCAAAACATTGCAACGAGCCTTGAGCCGATTGTCCTGGAGGGGCTTGAAATAGAGGCGCTTGGCGGTTTTCTTGCACTGGTGCCGCGAGCCGCCAGTATGAAGCTGAACGATCTTGCCGCGAGCTTCGTGGCCGGACTTGATCATTGCCGACGTCCCGCCAGGCCTGCCGAACTCGCCAGACGGCGCGCCGCCGGGCTGACATCGCGACAGGAGGAGATGCTCGCCAACTGGGGTTATCCTTACGTCATGGACGAGTTCCGCTTCCACCTGACACTTACGGGCCGACTGGATGAAGACAATCTTGCCACAGCACGGGACATGCTGTCCGAATGGATCGGGCCGGTGGTGCCGACCCCCTTCAGAATTGACCGGATGGCTCTTGTGAAAGAAGACGATGATGGGCGGTTCAGGGTTGTTCGATGGCTTCCGCTTGGTGCCGGAAAGCCAGATTGCTGATCGCTGTCTGCATCTGCTGAACACCGGCCTCCAGACTGCCGTCATTCTTGACGACAATCGCATCGGCCGGCATCTCCACCTCCGAGGTGGCAAGCCGTTTTCTGATGTCAGCAACCGTTTCGCGACCGCGCTGTGCCAGACGCTCGGCCCGAATGGCGATATCGGCAGTCACCCATATCACCCTGAGGCCCGGCCAAGCATCGCGCTGCTGCATAAGCGCGTGACGAGAGCCATTGAACACCACGGCATGACCTTTCGACACAAAACTTTCCGCCTCTATGGGAATGCCGTAGGAAAGATCATGCGCCTCCCAGTGGAACAGAAATTTCCGCCGTTCCTGAAGGGCCCTGAATTCCGCTGATGTCACCGCGAGGTGCCGCTCACCGCCGGCATCCGCCGGCCGTGTGATCGTGCGCCGCAGGAAATGCACCTGAGGGAGCCTTTCAAGGGCACCGCTCAGCAAAGCATCCTTGCCCACACCCGACGGACCAACGACAGCAATCAGGACGCCTGATTGTTTCACGCTCTTTTCCCTATCGCGAATTGTTGAAGGTGCTGACGTCGATTTCATGATCGGCAGCCGCCTCGCGAACAGCGGCATCATGGAAAATGCCGACCATCGCGGAGTGCCGCTGCTTCGCCTCGGAAATCAACTCGAGAACGGTGTCACGGTTTGCCTTGTCGAGGCTCGCGGTCGGCTCATCAAGAAGCAATACCGGATAGGGGTAGATGAACCCCCGTGCGATGTTGACCCGCTGCTGTTCTCCACCCGAAAATGTCAGCGGCGACAATGACCAGAGCGGCTCGGGTATGCGCAGTCTGGAGAGAAGCTCGCGGGCGCGTGACTCCGCCTCCGCCTCATCGCCTCCCGCCCGCATAAGCGGCTCGGCAACAACGCGAAGGGTTGGAATCCGGGGCAGAACACGCAGGAACTGGCTGACATAGCCGATTGTCGTGCGCCGCAGGCTCAGGATATCTCGCGGGCTTGCAGTGACCATGTCGTTGCCATTGACCAGAATGCTGCCGCTCTCGACGCGGTAATTGCCATAGATCATGCGCATCAAGGAAGACTTGCCGCACCCCGACGGGCCGGTCAGGGCCACACATTCCCCGGCCGCGACCTCAAAGGCGGCATCCTTGAGGACGCTGATATGCGCGTTGTTCTGCTGGTAGAGATGGAAGGATTTTTCAAGATTCGATACAGCGAGCATGATGATCACACCTGCAGAACAGAGCTGACGAGAAGTTGCGTATATTCATGGCTCGGATCGTCGAGCACCTGATCGGCGAGCCCCGTTTCGACAACGCGACCCTGGCGCATGACCATCATCCGGTCGGCAAGCATCCTAACCACAGCCAGGTCGTGGGTGACAATGATCACGGCAAGGCCAAGTTCGGCCACCAGCCCGCGAAGAAGGTCGAGAAGCCGCGCCTGAACCGACACATCAAGTCCACCTGTCGGCTCGTCCATAAACACCAGCCGCGGCGCCGTGACAAGGTTGCGAGCGATCTGCAGGCGTTGCTGCATGCCGCCGGAAAATGTGGAAGGGCGGTCATCGATGCGGGATGGATCAATCTCAACCCGTTCAAGCCACTGTGTGGCGGTTGTGCGAATGTCGCCATAATGCCTGCCGCCAACGGCCATCAGCCTCTCGCCGATGTTGCCGCCGGCCGAAATCGACATGCGGAGCCCGTCCCGCGGATTCTGGTGAACAAAGGCCCAGTCGGTGCGGGCCAGATGCCGGCGTTCAGCTTCGTCCATGGCCACCGTATCGCGCCACGATCCGTCACGCATGGCAAAGCTGACAGTGCCGGCATCAGGCGTCAGATGGCCGGCAAGGCACCGCAGCAATGTCGTCTTGCCGGACCCTGACTCACCGACAATACCAAGCACCTCGCCGGGGTAGAGATCAAGATCGATTTCGGCGCAGCCGATATGTGTTCCGTAGGACTTGCTGAGTCCGGAGACAGTCAGAAGTGCGGTCATGCGATGCCTCCTTTCTCACCGGCGCGACCAAGGCGTCCGTTGCAGTAGTCGGTGTCGGAGCAGACATACATGCGCGTCCCCTCATCATCCATGAGAACCTCATCCAGGTAACTGTCGGTCGCACCGCATAGCGCGCAGATCTGGTCGGCGCGCATCGGCTCAAACGGATAATCCTCGAAATCGAGGCTGACAACCTCGGTATGCGGGGGAATGGCATAGATGCGCTGCTCCCGGCCGGCACCGAACAGCTGTATCGCCGGCGACCGGTGCATTTTCGGATTGTCGAATTTCGGGATGGGCGACGGGTCCATCACATATCGTTCCTCGACCTTGACCGGATAGGCATAGGCGGTCGCTATATGGCCGTGACGCGAGATATCCTCATACAGTTTCACATGCATAAGCCCGTATTCGGCCAGCGCGTGCATCTTGCGGGTCTCCGTCTCTCGCGGCTCGAGAAAGCGCAACGGCTCCGGAATCGGCACCTGGTAGACGAGGATCTGCTGCTCGCCAAGCGGTATTTCCGGAATGCGGTGGCGTGTCTGGATAATGCTGGCCTCGCTGGTCGCTTCTGTTGTGGCGACACCGGCGGTGCGCTGGAAGAAGCGGCGAATGGATACAGCGTTGGTTGTGTCATCGGCGCCCTGGTCGATAACCTTCAGACAATCGTCAGGCATCAGGCAGGCAGCCGTCACCTGAACCCCTCCGGTTCCCCAGCCATAGGGCATCGGCATTTCACGACTGGCAAAGGGAACCTGATAGCCCGGGATCGCAAGCGCCTTGAGCAGGGCGCGGCGGATCATCCGCTTTGTCTGCTCGTCAAGATAAGCGAAGTTGTAGTCCTTTTCAGAGTCGCTGACCAACAGGCCAGGGGTGCTGTTGTCAGGGCTCATTCTGCCGCCTCCTTGCTGTCCTTTGCCATCATGGCGTCATTCCGAATGCGACGGATCAGTTCAAGCTCGGACTGGAAATCCACATAATGCGGAAGCTTGATATGCTCGACGAAGCCAGTGGCCTGTATGTTGTCACAATGGGCCAGAACGAATTCCTCATCCTGCGCCGGCGCGCCGGCATAATCCTCGCCAAGCTCGCGCCAGCGAAGCGCGCGGTCCACCAGCGCCATGGAAATGGCCTTGCGCTCCTGCTGACCGAAAACCAGTCCATAACCACGGGTGAATTGTGGCGGTTCGGTCTTTGATCCCTGGAACTGGTTCACCGTCTCGCACTCGGTGACCTCGATCTCGCCGATGGTGATGGCGAACCCCAGCTCGGGAATGTCGATTTCGACCTCGAGAAAGCCGATGCGAAGCTCGCCGACAAAGGCATGGTTGCGGCCATAGCCGCGTTGCGTCGAATAGCCAAGACCAAGGATGAATCCCTCATCGCCTCGCGCCAGAGATTGCAGGCGCAGGGCGCGCGGTGCCGGATAGGTGAGAGGCTGGCGTGTCAGGTCAGGAATCTCGTCATCACCAAGGTTGTGATCCGGTTCCTGCTGGATCAGCCCATCCTGTCCCAGAAGGCCGAGGACATGTGGCTTTTCGATGTCCTCGGCAGGGGCTGTTTCTGCCGGCATCGGTTCGCTGCTGTCGAGCAGCTGAAAATCAAGAAGCCGGTGGGTATAGTCGAAGGTCGGGCCAAGCACCTGACCGCCGGGAATGTCCTTGAATGTGGCTGAAATCCTGCGACAGCACAGCATGGCGCTGGTATCAATCGGACGTGTTCCGCCAAAACGCGGCAATGTCGTCCGGTAGGCGCGCATCAGAAAGATCGCCTCGATCAGGTCGCCGCGCGATTGCTTCAGCGCCAATGCGGCAAGTTCGGGGTCGTACAGCGAGCCTTCCGCCATCACCCGCGATACAGCCAGTTGCAATTGCTCAGCGATCTGCGACAGACCAAGCTCGGGAACATCGAGATCGCCGCGCCGCATCTCCGCGAGCCAGCGATGCGCATTGTCGATCGCCTTCTCGCCACCTTTAACAGCAACATACATCGTTCTATCCCTCTTCAGCCGCGCGGCGTGTGCTTCGTGGCACCGCCGCCAACCTGTCATTTGCCGCCAGAAACATGTCGATGCCCAACGGAAACCTCTTCGCATTGAAATCGAGAACAGATTCATCGGGCAGGTTCAGGGCAGCCCGGGTCTCAATTCCGGGCCCGCGAAGCGTCGTGCCGGCCGCAACAAGGTCATCCCGTTCGACGATCAGCGTTACGGACCGGTCAGGGTATTCGGCTGTACCGGTCCGGTATCCCTCGACTGGTGCCAGCGCGTCCCAGGTACCAACAGCGAACACCGCGTCGCCCCGCTCGACAAAGCTGGCACCTGTATGGAACGCAAGCCATTCCCGAACCGCGGCGCAATCATGCCCTCCGGCCAGAAACACGGGCGTTTCGTGGTCGGCAAGGGTCAGAAACAGCGCGCCAGCCGCTGGCGAAAGCGGTTCCGGAGGCGCAATGCCACTGACAGTCTCAATATGGCCAGGCCTTGCCATGGTATTCAACGCGGCGCGGAAGATGCGCGCCGATTCCTCGGATGCGGCGGTGAAGCCGCCTTCAAGAACCGTCGCCATCACTCCTCTCCCCGGGCCATTGTGAAGAAATCGACCCTTGTGGCAGCGGCCCGCTCTGCCCTGGCGGCGCGCCGTTCGGACTGTGCCGCGCGAAGGGGCGCCAGAATCATCGAATCAATCCGTGCCGCCTCACCGGTCTGCATCATGGCGTCGATCAAGGCGATGATGGTGCCCTGCCGGCGACTCCGCCCCTGGCACCAGCCATGCCCGATGCTGCCATCGGCCAGCTTGAGGCTGGCCCTGGTGACGGTCATCTCACCAAGATTG
>MDSZ01114357.1_pt1 | contig 14442 bp, 13 predicted proteins | sample 811201 | NCBI WGS metagenome assembly MDSZ01 (sample SAMN05326647, study PRJNA326480) | marine metagenome | isolation source: seawater | place: Indian Ocean: North | collected 2010
GATAGGAATCAACATTTTTCTTTTTAAGGTATGCAAGAAGTTTTTTTCTCTTATTTACTGATTTAGTCAAACCTAGTGTTGAATGTTTATCCTTTTTAAAATTTTTAAAGTGGTCAGATAATTTAGTAATTTTATCTGTGAGTAAGCCTATTTGTATCTCTGTAGAACCAACATCTTTATCGTGAGTGGCCAGTGATTTAATTATATCTTTTTTTTTCTTTATCATAGTCTTTATTCTTTTTTATTATTTTCTCAATCTTTTCAGCATATTCAAATGAGTTATCTTCTATAAAAGTGAGCTTAGGAAGAAACTTAATATCAAGCCTTTTAGACAGCGCCTTTCTAACAAGATGAGAGTATTCAGTCAAGATTTTAACTGTTTCTTTAGTATCAACTCCACCTAAAGGAATAACGTAAACCCTCGCTGTTTTAAGGTCTGGGGTCATTCTCACTTCAGTAACAGTAACTAATTTTGAGTTTATAGAAGGTATTTTAGCCTCGTTTCTTAAAAAAAGTTCGCCTAAATTTTGTTTAACTAATTCTCCAACTCTTAATTGCCTTTGGCTATAAGCTCTTTGTGATGTGTATTCATTCATTAAATTGACCTGCTTATTTCTTCCGAGAGGTAAGATTCTATCACGTCTTTTTCTTTAAAATCTATAAAATCTTTAATGCTTATTCCGCATTCCAAACCCATACCAACTTCTTTTACTTGATTTTTTTCTCTAAAAATTGATAAAATTTCTCCGCTGTAGACTACTACCCCATCTCTTATAATCCTAGCTTTAGATTTACTTTTAATCTCCCCACTGATAACTTTTGATCCAGCAATTTTGCCAGCGTTAGAAACTTTAAATATTTTTTGAATTTCCGCACTTCCCAGGACTGTTTCTTTTATATCAGGTTCCAAAAGTCCTGACAAAGATTTATTAACATAATCAAGTGCTTCATATATTATATTGAAATATTTTATATCTATTTTTTGTTCTTCTGCAAATTTTTTGGCTTCTCTGTTAGGCTTAACATTAAAACCGATTAATATTGCATTAGAGGCTTTAGCTAATGATACGTCTGTCTCATTTATCATACCTATATCAGACAAAATTATTTTTGCTTCTACTTCTTGATGTTTAATTTTGTTTATTGCCATCTTTAATGCCTCGTTCGAACCTTGTACGTCAGATTTAATTATTATATTTAGTTCATCTTTGTTTTTTACATTATCAAATAAAGTTGTCTTATCTTTTGCTAATATTTTACTTTTGGAAGTGTCATTTTTCTTAAACTCTGCCATCTCTTTTGCTTCTTCTTCATTTTTTGTAACTAAAAATTCAGCACCCGCATAAGCAGAGTTATTCATTCCTAGTATTTCCACCGGCATTGAAGGCAATGCCTCGTTAACTGGCTTTCCATCAAAATTTATCATTGCTCTTATCTTTCCCCAAGTGTTACCGCAAATAAAGAAATCTCCTTTTTTTAATCTTCCATTTCTGATTAATATTGTAGACACTGGACCTTTACCTTTATCAATTTTAGACTCGATGACAACCCCTCTTGCTCTATCTGAATATGATGCTTTTAAATCAAGGATTTCTGACTGAAGTAAAATACTTTCTTTTAACTTTTCTAAATTATTTTTTTTCAAAGCAGATACCTCTACAAAAAGAGTATCTCCACTCAAATCTTCAGCGATTAATTCATATTGCATCATTTCATTTTTAATTTTAGAAATATTTTTTTCAGGTAAATCACATTTATTTATAGCCACTATGATTGGAACTTTAGCTGCTTTGGCGTGCTTTATAGCCTCAACTGTCTGAGGTTTAATACCGTCGTCTGCAGCTACAACTAAAATTACAATATCAGTAATTTTTGACCCCCGTGCTCTCATTTCAGTAAAAGCTGCATGCCCAGGAGTATCTATAAAAGTAATTAATTTATCTCCTTTTGTTTTTACCTGGTAAGCTCCTATATGTTGAGTTATTCCACCGTACTCACCAGACACTACATTTGAATCACGCAAAGCGTCAAGTAGAGATGTTTTTCCATGATCTACGTGTCCCATGATTGTTACAACTGGGGGTCTTTCTTTAACATCACCCACAAATTTTTCCACAGTATTACTTTGTTCTATAGATAGTTTTTCTTCAATTATAGGTTTGTGCCCAAATTCTTTTACAATATATTCAGCAGTATCTTTATCGATATTGTGGTTGATTGTAGCAACAACTTTCATGTTAAATAAAAATTTTATTATGTCATTTGACTTTTCGGCCATACGATTTGACAACTCTTGAATCGTGATTTGCTCTGGAATTTTTACTTCTCTAATTACTTTTTTAAATTCTTTTTTTTCCTCGTTTTCTGGTTTAATTTTCTTTTCTTTTAACCTTGCTCTTTTAACTGATGCCAAACTTCTCTGTTTAATCTCTATTTCCTCTACATTTAAGGCTCTGGAAACAGTCAACTTGAAATCTCTTTTATCTACTGGACCTTTTAATTTAAGCTTACTTTTACCTGCTGGTTTATTTTCTTTTTTAATAAAATCTTTTGTTGCTTGTTGTTCAATAAATTTTCTTGCAAAATTTTTCTTTTTTGCTTCTTGATTTAAATTTGATGCAGGGCTTGCCCCTTTAAAAGATTTATTTTGCCTGAAAGGTTTTTTTTTTTCTACTGCAAAAGATTTCTTTGTGCCTGACGTGATAGAGCTCGTGTCAATTTTCTTTTTTAAATTTGATGAAATAGTAAGTGTCTTTTTTTTATTCTTTTCCATATCATTACTTGTAAACTATCTCTCTAGCTGACATAATTAAATCATCTGCTTCTTTTCTTGAAAGAGAAAATTCTTCTAGATAGCCATCAATCCTAATTTTTTTTCCTTTAATTTCATCAAAGCCACCAATTAATTCATCTGAAGATAAATCGGCAAAATCGCTTATTTTTTTTATATTTTTTTGACCAAGTATAACTAACATACCTTGAGTCATACCTTTTAGATTAATTAGTTTTTCATCAACACCCAATTCTTTTAATTTTTCTGCTACTGCCTCTTTTTCTTTTACTAAAGTTTCTTTTGACCTGCTTATTAATTCTTTTGCTGTATCCTCATCAATTGCATCTATTTTAGAAATATTTTCTGGTGAAGACTGCGCAATTTCCTCTATTGAAGTGAAACCTTCTGACACCAATAGTTGTCCCAATGTTTCATCGACTTCTAAATTTTTTATTAATGTTTCAGTTCTATCTTTAAATTCAGCTTGACGTCTCTCAGAGTCCTCTTTGTCAGTAAGTATGTCGATTTCAAAATTAGTTAATTTTGAGGCTAACCGAACGTTTTGTCCTCTTCTTCCAATAGCTTTACTTAAATTTTCTTCTGATAAAATTATATCTATCCTTTTGTTTTCTTGATCTATTAATACTCTTTGGATTTCAGCCGGAGATAAAGACTCAGAAATTAATGTAGGAAGATCCTCGGTCCACTTTATAATATCTATTTTTTCACCATGAAGTTCGTTTACTATGGTTTGAACTCTGCTTCCCCTCATACCCACACATGCTCCTACAGGATCTATTGAGGAGTCTTGTGAGTGAACACATATTTTGGCCCTACTTCCAGGATCTCTAGCAACTGATTTTATTTCGATAGTGCCTTCATAAATCTCTGGCACCTCTTGAAAAAAAAGCTTTGCTAAAAATTGGGGATGGGCTCTTGATAAAAATATTTGATGACCCTTAAGTTCTTTTTTTACCTCATAACAATAAGCTTTAACTCTATCACCAGTTTTTAGAATTTCTCTAGGAATTAATTCATCTTTTTTTATTACGCCCTCTGCTTTGCCAAGATCGACTATGACGTTTCCATATTCTAATCTTTTGATAATTCCACTGAGTATTTGACCCTGTTTATCAATAAAATCTTCATATTGTCTATTTTTTTCTGCTTCTCTAACTCTGCTGCTGATAACTTGTTTGGCACTTTGTGCTGCTATACGTCCAAAATCAATTTGTGGAAGTTCTTCATAAATTTTTTCTCCTATTTTTAAGTTTTCATCTTTTTTAAATTTTATAGCATCAGCCAACGTTATTTCCCTTGATGTATCTTCCACATTTTCTACAATACTTAAGACTTTTTGAATTTTTATATCTCCATTTTCTCTATCAATTGAAACCTCAATGTTATTATCATTTCCAAACTTTGTTAAAGCTGCTTTTTGAATTGCACTTTCCATAGAACCAATAACTAGCTCTTTATCAATTGACTTTTCATTAGCTACAGCTTCAACAATTCTTAACAGTTCAAGTTTATCTAAACCTCTATTTAACATTTTTAATGCTCCTAAAAAAAAATGGGCTACTGCCCATTTTGAATTATTTTACAATTTAACAATATTTAAAAGAAAATTATGGTTTTTTCAAGATTACAGTTTGAATAATTCTACTTTATTAGTTTTTTCCCAAGAAAATTCACCCTTATTCGTAGGTTTTCTTCCAAAGTGACCATAAGCAGAGGTTTTCTCATATATTGGATTATTAAGTTGCAACATTTGTCTAATACCCCTTGGCGACAAGTCGAAATTATTATTGATAATTTTTTTTATTTTTTCAACCTTAGACTCATCTCCTTCTGCTAATTTTATAAAAATCGATAGAGGTTTTGACACTCCTATAGCATAAGCTAGTTGAATCAAACATTTTTCTGACACGCCAGCAGAAACTATATTTTTAGCTAAGTATCTTGAAGCGTAAGCTGCTGATCTATCAACTTTAGTTGGGTCTTTTCCTGAAAAAGCTCCTCCTCCGTGTGGTGCTGCGCCACCATAAGTATCTACAATTATTTTTCTGCCTGTCAAACCTGTATCTCCGTCAGGTCCACCGATTATAAATTGCCCAGTTGGGTTTATATAAATTTCTTTTGGATCTAAACCTTCTAAATAGTTTTCTGGAATCGATTTTTTGATGTATGGGATAATTAATTCTCTTACTTTTTCTTGATTCAAATCTTTTGAGTGTTGAGTAGAAATAACTACTGAAGTCACCTTAACTGGTTTATTTTTCTCATACAACATTGTTACTTGACTCTTTGAGTCAGGTTCAATTCCCTTGAGGTTGCCACTTTTTCTATCCTGAGCCATTAATCTTAAAATTTTGTGAGAGAAATGGATTGGTGCAGGCATTAATTCCTCAGTTTCTTTGCAAGCATAACCAAACATTATGCCCTGATCACCAGCACCTTCGTCCTTATTATCTTTTGAGTCGACTCCCATCGCAATATCAGCAGATTGTTCATGTAAAAAAGTTTCAATGTTAGCAGTTTTCCAACTAAATCCAGTTTGATCATAGCCAATATCTTGAATACAGTTTCTAACTTTTTGTATTAATTCATCTTTATCAATTTTAGGACCTCTAGTTTCTCCTGCTAAAACTACTTTATTAGTTGTTGTAAGTGTTTCACATGCGACCCTAGACACTGGATCTCTTGTTAAATAAGAGTCAACCACCATGTCTGATATTCTATCACAAACTTTATCTGGATGACCTTCTGAAACTGACTCGCTGGTGAATAAATAATTATTATCTGCCATTATTTTTTTTGTAAATATTAAAGATAAAAATATATGTAATTAAAAGTATAAAAAATATCAAATCATTTTTATTTTTATTTTCACTTTTTATCAATGGAACTTGCAATTCAATATTACCCACTTCAGTTTTATCGAGCTTTTTTACTACCTGGCCTTTGTTGTTAATTATTGCACTAATTCCACTATTTGCTGATCTTATTAAAAATGTATTTTGTTCTATGGCTCTAAAAATTGCTTTGGAAAAATGTTGATAAGGCCCAATTGAATTTCCAAACCAACCGTCTTCTGAGATATTAACAATCAAATTTGTATCTTTGTTGGAACTTTGGACAAACTCCGTAAAAATAATTTCATAACAGACTAACGGTAAGATATTTAATTCTTCAATTACCAAATTCTTTTGTTCACGACCTTTTAAGAATGAGCCATGTCCCTCTGTAATTTTTTTCAGGCCTAATTTTCCTAAAATTCCCTCAAAAGGTATAAATTCACCAAAAGGTACAAGTTTTTGTTTATTATACTGTTCAATGATTTCAAAATTATTATTTACAGCAATTAAACTATTATAAAATTTATTTTTTTCTAGATCTAATCTGTTGATCCCAAATAATATAATATGATTTTTATTAAAATTTTTTTTTAACAATTTTTTAAATTGCAAAATTTCATTATAACTATATCCGCTAAAAACTCCTTCAGGCCAAACAAAAATTGTTTTAATTAAATTATCAGGATCACTGATTTTAACTAATTTTAATAATCTGCTTTCAATTTCTTTATTACTAAGTCCATACTCCAATTTAAAATTTGGTGAGATAACTTTTATATAGAAATTATCTTTAACAGAATTTAGAAATAGTTGGTTCTGATTAATCGAGTAATTACCATAAATATAAAAAAAGAAAATAATGATTATCATAAAAGTCATAGAAATTAATTTTTTAAATGTTTCAGTTTTAACAAGTAAAATTGCTGGCAACATAAAAATTGTTATTGAAATTAAATTAAATGCAAATAATCCAATTTTATTTAAAATTTGAATGATTTCTATTGACGAAGAAAAACTATATGCCCACAAATTCCAAGGAAAACCTGTAAGTATTTTTGAACGAATGTAATCTGAAAAAGACAAGCCTCCAGATAGGAGAATAATTGAAATTAAATTTAGATTTAAAAAAGGTCCTATTAATAAAGTAACTATAGAAATAAATAAGCTTAAAAAAAGTGGAAGCAAGATAAGGGCAAAAGGAATTAAAATTTTAAAACTTGTATCAAAAGTTAATGAATTAGTTATCCAATGTATTCCACTTAAATAAAATCCGAAACCGAATGCGGTACCAAAAATGAATAAATTTTTTTTGAAAGGTTTTTTTCTGTAAATACTTTTTGATTTTTTTTTTATATATACAAGTAAATAAAAAAATATTGGTAAAATGATAAAATTTATCAAAGTAATATTAAAAGGCTCAAAAGAGAAAACGGTTAACAAGCCAAGAATTAAAGGTGATAAATATAAAATTAAAAAATGATTATTAAGATACTTTTCCAACATTTAATTAAGATAGGATAGAAATCTGGTCTCAATTTTTAACATATTTTCAAAGTCTTTTCTTTTTTTATGATCATAACCAAAAAGATGTATTAATCCATGTAACCAAAGTTTATTGAATTCTAACTTAAATTCAGAAGAATTATTTTTACACTTTATCTTGTTTAAATTTACAATTATATCACCAAGATAAATTTCTTTATCAATTTTCAGTTTTTTTTTCAATTCCTTTTTGGTGTGAAATGGAAATGATAAAACATCTGTAACTTTATTTTTATTTCGAAACTTTTTGTTAAGTTTTTGAATTTCTCTATCACCTGATAATAATAGTGTGCAAAAAATTATTTTATTTTTGAAAATTTTGTTTTTTTTATTTAATTTTTTAATTTTTTTTTCAATATAATTATGAGGATTTTTAATATAATTCTTCCAAGCTAGATTATTGGAAATTACATTAATTTTTATCATCAGTGCTTTTTTTTTGATAAGCCCTAATAATTTTTGAAACCAATGGATGTCTGACAACATCTGTATGGTCAAATTCGATTATTTTAATTTCTTTTAAACTTTTTAAAATGTCTCTTGATTTTATGAGACCTGATTGCGATTTATTTATCAAATCTATTTGTGAGGGATCGCCGTTTACAGCAAGTTTTGAATTTTCTCCTATTCTTGTTAAAAACATCTTTATTTGTGTCTCTGTTGCATTCTGAGCCTCATCTAATATGGCAAAACAATTTTTTAAAGTCCTTCCTCTCATAAAAGCAAGAGGTGCAATCTCAATTTCCCCGGCCTCTATCTTTTTATCAATTTTCTCAGCACCAAAAAGCTCATACAATGCATCATATAAAGGTCTTAAATAAGGATCTACTTTTTCTTTCATATCTCCCGGTAAAAAACCAAGTTTCTCTCCCGCTTCAACCGCTGGTCTAGATAATATTACTCTCTCAATTTTTTTCTCCATTAGTAAAGTTACAGCCACTGAAACTGCTAAAAAACTTTTCCCTGTTCCTGCTGGACCTAAAGACATTGTAATATCATTTTCTTTCAAAGCTTTTATATACTCTGATTGTTTTTCTGACCTAGCTATGACCGATTTTTTTGGTGTTTTTATTAATTGTTTAAAAGTTTTAACGTTAGACTTTTCAAACTCAATATTTTTTTTCACTGATAGCATTATATCTTCTTTTTCGACAACTTTAGTTAAAAAATACTTATTAATTAAAAATTTAATAGCTTCGCAAAATACATTAATATCTTCACTTTTTCCTTTGCAAGTTATTGAATTACCCCTAAAAAAAATATTTGTATCAGTTAATTTTGAAAGCTCTTTTAAATTTTGATCAAATTGGCCAACAATGGACATTAACATTTCATTATTTGTTATTAGTACATTGACAGTCTCATTGTCTATTTTTTTTATGATTAAGTTCTGATCTAACTTACTAATCTTTGACATTTTTTTTCTTCAAAACTGTTATAATTTATTTCATTTTTTATTTCACCAAAAAGAGTGTTCTGATTACCACTAATAATTTTTACTAATTTAATTTTTCCATTTAAATCTTGCTTGCTTTTAACAATTACCGAGTTTAAATATTCATCTCTTCCAAAAAATTCATTTCCTCTTCGTGATTTATTCTCAAACATAACTAATGAATTTCTATTAAATAAATTTTTTCTATATTTCATTTTTATGTCTTCAGCTATTTGTTGAAAATAAATTAACCTTTCTTTAGCAACCTTAGTGTTGACTTTCTCTAATTTAGCCGCTGGTGTACCAGGTCTTGGACTAAAAATAAAAGAGAAAGAATTAATAAAACTTACCTCTTTCATTAACTTTACAGTTGCATCAAAATCTTTGTCCGTTTCCCCTGGATATCCAATTATAAAATCACTAGAAAATTCTATCGAAGGATTAGCTTTTTTTAATTTTTGTATTAAATCAATATAATCTTCAATAGTATGCTTCCTGTTCATTTTCTTTAATATGTGATTAGATCCACTTTGAACTGGTAAGTGTATTAAAGGCATTAATTTTTTAATGTTCTTATGAGCTTGAATTAAATCTTCTGAAAAGTCTATTGGATGTGAAGTCGTATAACGAATTCTTTCTAAATTTTTAATTTTTGAGATTTCATAAATTAACTCTGATAACTTATTACCTTCAAAATTATAAGCATTAACATTTTGACCGAGCAGAGTTATTTCCTTAACTCCATTATTTACAAGATCTTTAGTTTCTTTTATTAGTTCTTGGGTAGACCTTGAAAATTCAGCGCCCCTCGTATAAGGAACAACACAAAATTTACAGAATTTATCACAACCTTCTTGAATGGTTAAAAATGATGAAACATTAGTATTCGAATTTTTAATAAAATTTAAAGTGTCAAATTTCTCTATTACGTCAAATTCTGTAGAATTTATTTTTTTATTATTTTTTTCTATCTTTAGTAAAACTTTATTAAATTCATGATAAGATTGTGGGCCAATGATTGCATCAATATACTTTTCATTATTTAATAACAGTTCGCCTTCTGCCTGAGCTACACATCCAGTTACTACCACTATTGGTTTTTTTCTATTTTTAAATTCTTTTTTTATGCGACCAATGTCATGATAAACTTTTTCAGTGGCCTTTTCCCTAATATGACAAGTATTTAAAACATAACAATCTGTCTCTTGTAAAAAACTAGTTTTCTTGTAATTAATCTTTTTTACAATATCATAAATACGACCACTGTCGTATTCATTCATTTGACAACCAAACGTTTTTATGAAAATTTTTTTTTCCAAATTATTTTTTTATTTTTGAACCATAAAGCTCAAGTTTATGATCAACCAATTTGTATCCTAGTTTTTTGGCGATTTTCTTCTGAAGCTCTTCAATATCTTTATCTACAAATTCTAAAATTTCGCCGCTATTAATATCTATTAAATGATTGTGGTCATCATTAATTTCATACCGTGCTTTACCAGCTTTAAAATCATGTTTAACAAGTATCCCGGCTTCTTCGAATAATTTCACTGTTCTATAAACAGTTGCAATACTTATTTTATCATCAATAGCCGATACTCTTTTATGTAATTCATCTACATCTGGGTGATCTTTGGATCCATAGACTTCTTTGGACTCAGATAGTACTTTAGCAATTACTTTTCTCTGGTCAGTAAGTCGAACCCCATTCTGTTTACATTTTTCTTCAATAATACTCATGACATTAATTTAACTTAAATAAATAGGTTTTATCAATTTTTTTTCTATTAATTTTTTATCTAGCAATTTTTCAATATTTTGTTCGTCAAATACCTTTAAATCTGAATTTTTAAACCCAAATAGCTTCACTTTTTTTGATATTTCTAAGCCTTTTGCAACAGCTAAGGAAATTCTAATACCTGAAAAACTACCTGGACCTTGATTTATCAAAACACTAAAATTTTCATCTAATTCTGCTTTATGCGCATTAAGGAAAGTAAATATTTCGCGTACTAAAGTTTCATTATTTTTTTTATCTTTAAATTGGTGAATAAAAAATTCTTTATTTATTCTTAAACCTAATCTATCATTCTTTCCTATGCAGTTAATTATTAAAAAATTATTTATCTTTTTATTTTTCATTATGGCCGTTGAATTAAATCAATCAAATTTATTTGCTTTAAACAAGTATGATTTTGATGATTTTGGTCTTATATCAATAATGTATCACAGATTTAATGAAAGCAAATATCCTTCTACTAATATACAATTAGACATATTTAAAGAGCAGCTTAAGATTATTGAAACTGAAGGAATAGAGTTTATACATCCAGATAAATTTGAAAAAAGCCTGATAGAGAAGAAAAGTAAAAGAAAAATATTATTAACGATTGATGATGGTTTATTGTCTTTTTATGAAAACGCATGGCCAATCCTTAGAGAAAAGAATATTCCGTTCATTTTATTTGTGAATACTAGGGAAGTTGGTTCTTTTAATTATATGAGTTGGGATCAAATCTTGGAATTACATAAAGACTCAAATGTTGAAATTGGAAATCATAGTCATTCTCATGAATATCTTGTTGATGAAAGTCCTAAAATCATTAAAGAAGATATCTTAAAATCTATAAAAATTTTTAAAAAAAAATTAGGTACTAATTCGATTTTTTTTTCTTATCCTTTTGGTGAATATAGTCTTGAATTTAAAAAAATTATTAAAGAGCTTGGTTTCAAATATGCATTTGGTCAGCATTCAGGAGTAATAGATGAAACGAAAGATTTTTGGGAACTTCCTAGATTTCCCATAAACGAAAAATACGGAGAACTGAAAAGGTTCGAAACTTTAATGAAAACTTTACCATTTAAATATAAAAATATAATTCCTGAAGATAGATACCTATTACAATCTAAAAATCCGCCAAAAATAAAAATTGAGTTTTATGAAAACATAAAAAATTTAACAAATATAAATTGTTTCTCAAATGAAGGAAATAAATGGAGAAATTCAATTACATCTTTTAAGAAAAGTCACATCTTGGAAATTGATATCGCAGAAAAATTTGTTGGGGAACGTGGAAGAATTAATTGTTCGCTAAAAGAAAATCAAGGTTTTTGGAGATGGCTTGGAATTCAATATGTTATAAGCGAGAAATAATTAAGAGTTAAGTTCAACTTGTTTGACTGAATTCACTAATTTTACAAGTTCAAAATCAGACAATCTATTTTGGGTAATAATTTGATTTAAAATTTTAGTATATTCTGAGCCTGTTTGAGCATAATTTTTTAATGTATCTGTGAGCGCTAACCCAGTAATACTTTTATTTTTATCTCTAAGCTGTTTTCTTTTATCTCTAAATTTTGAATAACTTTTGTGAGTATTCAAATTATTTTTGTATGCTTTTACAGAGGCTCTTAAGATTGGAAACTTAAGAATTTTATGGTTTTTGTTACTATCTCTTTTCAAAGGAGCTATACCTTGTCCGTCCCATGTCCACTGACCAAAAATAGCATTTCCTTCAAGTGCAAATCTAGATGTACCCCAACCACTCTCTTTTGCTGCTTGCGCTAGCGCTATAGAAACAGGAATCATATCCATCCTGAATAGCAACTCTTCAATATCACCTTTTTTAACTTTATATTCCAAAAGTTTTTGTCTCAACCATTGTTTTTCTGAGTCACTAGTGAATTTTTTTTCAGAAATAATCTTTAGTTTTTCTCTATCGTCAATTATTTTTTCATTCTCAGCAACAATTAGTGGTAAAACAATTTTAATAAAAGTTTCTTTTTTTAGTTGTACACTTTGTAAATTATCTAAATCTCTTGGAAACTGAGTAAAATATATTGGTTTTACCAGTTTTTCATTCCTTACTTTTCTTAGATCATAATCTACATCTTTGAATAATTGAATAACCGTCTCAGTTTTTAAATTTAGATCAGGTAGAATAACTTCTGCAACATTATTTTTTTTAACTTTAAGTTCAGGTTTTTTTACCTCTTTTTTAACTTTAAGTTCAGGTTTTTTTACCTCTTTTTTAACTTTAAGTTCAGGTTTTTTTTCTTGCTTTTTAATTTTTACTTCAGGTTTCTTCGTCTCTAATTTCTTTTTTGAAAAATCAAAATCTTTGTAAGTGTTCACACCTACTACCAACGCAGTAGAAATACCAACTACAACAAAAAAACCAATTATGACATTTCTAGCACTTTTTTGATCAATTTGTTGATTATAAATTGAGTTGAAAACATCTGTAAAAAGATTACTGAAAAATTTTAATACCGTACTTCCAAGTTTCGGTAATACGTTTAGGAAATTTAACCCTGCTTTTCCCGCACCTTTCCATAAATTGTTAATTCCATGATTTACTTTTCTCGAAGTATCATGCCTGTAATTATCTACTCTTCTAAAAAATCTGTTTTTATCTTTAATTTTTTCTTCTTTAAAATCTATTAAGTTTGTTTTTAATTTTGAAATCGGTTTTGTAATGTTTTCTTTAAAGAAATTTGTATTAAAATCTTTTGGAATAATAATTTTATTTTTCTTTAAAATTAATTCTATTTGACCTGTCGTTAAATCTTTTCTTCTTTTTGTATAATCTTGTATTTCTTTTACATTATAAATGTAAGCTAATTCTAAAAGTTTATCTCTGTAACTTAATTTTTTTTTCATGTTTAAATTGCCTCAACTGAATTAACTTCTTTAACATAGTGTTTTAAAAGATTTTGTACTCCTTGCTTAAGTGTCATTAAAGAACTAGGGCACCCGGAACAGCTCCCCTGTAACTCTACTTTAACTATTCCATCTTTAAAAGATTTAAATTTTATGTCACCCCCATCTCTTGCTACCGCAGGCCTAATTTTTGTATCTAAAACTTCTTTAATTTTATTTATTGTTTCATCATCATCGTCTTTAGATAGTTCAGTTTTTTTATTACCTTTTAAAATCGGTTCATTATTTTTCTCAAAATAGTGATTTAAATGAGATATAACCATCGGCTTTAACTCATCCCAAGATATATTTTCGGTCTTTTTAACAGACAGAAAATTTTTTGATAGCAGTACGAGTTCGACTCCCTTGAAATCTAAAAGCTCCTTTATAAAAGGATTAGATAAATCTTTTACTTTATTTTTTTGAAATTCCTCATTGCCTATTTCAGAGATTGTTTTCTCCGAAAGAAACTTCAATGAATTAGGATTAGGAGTTGATTCTGTTTGTATCATACAAAATTTATATTATATCAATCCAACTTTTTCACGTATATTTTTCAGGTTTTCCTCAGCAATAATACTAGCTTTTTCCTTGCCTTTTTTCAAAACTTGCAACAAGTGCGACTTATCTGCTAAAAGTTTTTTCACTTCTTTACCAACAGGCGTAATCTCACTAATTAAATGTTCTGCTAATTTATTTTTTAAAAAAGAATATTCTTTACCTGACATCTCATTTAAAACTTTTTCTAAGCTGGTTTTTGAAATTTCAGAATAGATAGTAATTAAATTTAATGCTTCTGGTTTTTTCTCTAGAGCTTTCAAATTATCTGGTATTTGATCAGAGTCAGATTTAGCTTTTTTGATTTTTTTACTGATATCGTCTGCACTATCTTTTAAATTAATTCTTGAATAATCAGACTCTTCAGACTTACTCATCTTTTTTGTACCATCTCTTAAGCTCATTATTCTTGAGACATTTTTTGGTATTAATGGCTCAGGAAGAGGAAAAAAATCTTTACAATTAAAATCATTATTAAATTTTTGTGCAATATCTCTTGAAAGTTCTAAATGTTGCTTTTGATCAGCTCCAACAGGAACATGAGTTGCTTTATAAAGAAGTATATCGGATGCCA
>MDSZ01166593.1_pt1 | contig 14442 bp, 18 predicted proteins | sample 811201 | NCBI WGS metagenome assembly MDSZ01 (sample SAMN05326647, study PRJNA326480) | marine metagenome | isolation source: seawater | place: Indian Ocean: North | collected 2010
AATTCGTATCAGAGATAGACTTTAAGTTTCCTGTTATACAAGGTGATGTAGTTGAGATAGGAATGCAAACAATAGAGATAGGCAAAACATCTTGTACACTATCTTGTGAAGTTAGAAGTCTACAAGCGGGTAGAGCAGTATGTAGTATTGACAAGATGGTTTATGTTAGAGTTAACAAATATGGGTTGCCTAAAAAACACGGGAGTATGGAAGGTGAATAGAATATCATACTCACAATTATCTATGTATAATGAATGTCCATTAAGGTGGAAATTAAATTATGTAGATGATTTATCCATATCAGAACCAAGTATTCATTTGTTGTTTGGAACAGCTATGCACGAGGTTATACAAACTTGGTTAGAAGTTATGTATCACGATAGTGTAAAAAATGCAGACAAATTAAATCTCGAACAAAGATTACATGACAAGATGTATGAGAGATTTCAAATAGACAAAGAAGCTTATGGAAAGAATCCATGTACACTTGAGGAAATGAAGGAGTTTTTCAATGATGGTGTAGCTATACTTGACTTTGTTAAGAAGAAAAGAGCAGACTATTTTCAAAAAAAGCAGTATGAATTAGTTGGTTGTGAAGTTCCAATTGAGGTTATGTTAAAAAAGGATATAAAAATGGTTGGTTATTTAGATGTTGTGTTAAGACACAAACCAACAGACACAATTACAATTATTGATATAAAAACATCCACGCGTGGTTGGAACAAATGGATGAAAAATGACAAGAATAAAACACAGCAGTTGTTATTATACAAACAATTTTATTCTAAACAATATGGTACACCAATAGAAAATATTGATGTTGAGTATTTTATAGTAAAGAGAAAGTTATGGGAAAATACAGATTTTCCACAAAAGAGAGTACAAAAGTTTGTACCAGCGAGTGGAACTGTAAGTATGAATAAAGTGAACAATGGACTAAATCTATTTTTAGAAAACGCTTTTGACGACAAGGGTGAGTATAGAACTGACAAAATATTTGCACTACCAAGTAAAAAGGCCTGTAAATGGTGTGAGTTTAACCAGACAGAGTATTGTAGAGAAGGTGTAAAGTGAGAAACTATTTTTCCATAAGAATGAATTTAGAAGAGGTGATGTTAGATTCTGAAAAAGAGCTTACCATATTAGAAAATGTAAGAAGATGTAGAAATATAGTTGGTAGAGAATTTAGAGTTATATTTTGGCATGAAAATTTGTCTGAAGATGTGATTAAAAAATTTATAAAGAGGAATGAAAATTTACTATTTGAGGTAAATACTAAAATAACAAAAAGACATGACTTTGGTTGGTTTGTGATAACAAAAAATAGAAAGGACAAATCAAAGTATAGATACATGTATGATGGTGATATTTTAACCGGAATAGTTCAATATGTAAAAATTATAAAACACATAAAAAAAAGAGAGAGTAATGAAGGTAGCGATAATAGGTAGTAGAAGATATGAGAATAAAAAAAAGATAAAAGATTTTATTTTTAAACTTAAACAAGAATATGGTGAAAACACGATAATAGTTAGTGGTGGTTGTAAACAAGGAGCTGATAGATACGCTAAAAAATACGCTTTGGAACTTGGGTTACAATATGAAGAATATCCACCTTTTCATGAGGTTCATAATCTGTATTGTCCTCTACCTGAATCTAGATATGGTAAACCATATAGTGTGAAGTACTTTTTCGCTAGAAACAAAATAATAGCTGGAACTTCAGATTTTGTAGTTGGATTCATTCCAAAAGGTTTAGAAGCTAATGGAACGATGAATACTATAAGTTACGCTGAAAAATTTAAAAAAAAATATATAATTATTTCATAGTTTTTTTATATTTATATATACTTATATATAGATATATCATGGAGAAAAATATGGCTGATAAAGACACAAAATTAACATCTGTTAAAGTTATAGAAAGTTTGTATGATAGTTTTAAAATATTTAATGTTAGAGCTGAACCCAAACTGAGTTTACAAAAACTGACAAACAGGTGTCTCTATCTTTACTTAAATGATGAAGAATTTAGAGACAAAGTAAACACTAATAGTGATCTAATTATTAGTGGAAGTAATTTTTAATTTAGGAGAAAATAGGTTATGAAGAAGAAAAAAATATTGTTACTATCTGATGATTTAAGAATGCATTCAGGTGTAGCTACTGTTTCAAAGGATGTGGTGTTGAAAACCTTAAAACACTACGATTGGGTTCAAATTGGGGGTGCTATTAAACATCCAGATGCTGGTAAAATAGTAGATTTATCAGAAGCTTCAAAAAAAGAACAAAACTTAAAAGACGCTTATTTAAAAATATATCCAGTAGATGGGTATGGTAATGCTGATATTTTAAGAGAAGTAATGTCAATAGAAAAACCTGACGCCATACTTCATTATACAGATCCAAGATTTTGGATTTGGTTATATAACATGGAAAATGAGATAAGAAGAAACATACCTATTTTTTATTATAATATATGGGATGATACACCAACACCATATTATAATCGTGATTACTACCGAAGTTCAGATTTACTAATGGCTATCTCCAAACAGACTTATGGTATTAATAAAAGAATTTTAAAAGAGCATGATTATGAAGACTGGCAAGTAACCTATGTTCCTCATGGTATAAATTCTAAAAAGTTTTTTAAATTAAAAGATAAAGGTGACACAAGATTTAAAGAATTTGAACAACATTTTGGCTTTGACAAATATAAATTTAAAATACTTTATTCAAATAGAAATATAAGAAGAAAACAGCCAGGTGATGTGGTTATGGCTTACAAAACTCTTATGGATAACATGAGCGAAGAACAGAGAAAAGAATGTGTAATGATTTTTCATTGTGCTCCTGTTGATGATAATGGAACTGACTTGAGGAAAGTTTGTTCTTCTTTGATTCCTGAATATCCTGTCATATTTACTTATGATGTAAATGCTAATAATGCATTCAATGACGAACAAATGAATTTCTTATTTAACTCAGCTGATGTTTACATAAACATAGCTTCAAACGAAGGATTCGGTTTGGGTTCATGTGAAGCTCTAAGTGTTGGAACACCAATAATAGTAAATGTAACTGGTGGATTACAAGACCAATGTGGATTTATGGATACATCTCCTGATGGCAGTGCATTTAGATATTTAGATGAAAATGATTATATAGAATTAGAATCTAACCACAGAGGTGAGTACAAAAATCATGGTAGATGGGTTAAACCGGTATGGCCAAGTAATATAAGTTTACAAGGCTCTCCTCAGACTCCATATATTTTTGATGATAGGTGTAGATATGAAGATGCAGCTAAATGTTTAAGAGAATCATACGATGATGGACCTGAGAAAAGAGAAGAGGACGGTGAACTAGGACTAAAATTTGTAAAAGATAACAATATAGGTATGGATGCTGACGAAATGGCCAATAGATTTACTAAATCTATGGATACAGCATTTAAAAAATGGAAACCAGCTAAAAGATATGTAATGGAGGAAATTTAATGAAAAAAATGGTAATATGTGCTCCTATAACTTCTCGTAGTGGTTATGGTGAACATGCTAGAGATTTAGTTAAATCATTTATTGAGCATGAAAAATATGAAATTCAAATAATAGATGTTAGATGGGGTGATTGTCCTAGAAATGCACTTGATGTTAACAATAAATCACATCAAATGATGAAAAGTCTTATAGTTCCACCCAATCATCAATTTAAATATCAGCCTGATGTTTATGTCGATATCAGAATACCAAACGAATTTCAAACTTGGGGAAAGTTTAATATTGGTATAACGGCTGGTGTGGAAACTGATGCAGTTTCACCTGCATTTTTAGAAGGATGTAACAAAATGGATTTAATTATAGTTCCATCGGAACATTCTAAAAAAGGATTTGCTGACTCTGTTTATGATAAAATGAAAGACACACCTAATGGAAAACAAAAAGATGGTGAATTAAAATTAGAAAAACCAATGGAAGTTTTGTTTGAGGGAGCTGATGAAGAGATTTACAAACCACTAAATACGAAAGAGATAGATTCTGAATTTTTTGATTGGTTAAACGAAGAAGTTCCTGAAAAATTTGCATTCTTGGTTGTTGGACAGTGGACTCAAGGAAATTTTGGTGAAGATAGGAAAGACTTAGGAACTACAGTGAAATTGTTTTACGAAGCTTTTGCTAATAAGAAAAAACAACCAGCTTTGATAATGAAAACTAATGGAGCTACTTATTCTGTAATGGATAGGGAACAATGTAAGCAAAAAATAGATGACATAAAGAAACTATTTCCAAAGGATTGGAAATTACCAAACATATATATACTTCATGGTGACCTAACGCCTACAGAAATGAATTATCTATATAATCATCCTAAAGTAAAATCTATGATTTCATTTACACATGGAGAAGGCTTTGGAAGGCCGTTGTTAGAAGCTACGATGACAGGATTACCAGTTATGGTTTCTGATTGGAGTGGGCATAAAGACTTTTTAAATCCAGAATTAACATTGATGTTACCTGGTACTTTGAATAATATTCCACCATCTATGGTATGGAAAGACATATTAATTAAAGAGTCTAAATGGTTTTATATAGATGGAAATGGTGCTTACAAAAGCTTAAATTATCTGTATGAAAATATTGACTTAATGAAAACAAAGTCAAAAGAACAAATGAAGAATAATAGAGAAAATTTTACATTAAATAGTATGACTAATAAATTAGATGAAATAGTCACACCTTTTATTGAAAAAATACCTACATCGGTAGAACTTAAACTACCTAAATTAAAAAAAGTAGGTGATAAACCGACTTCAACAGGTATACCTAAAATAAAATTACCTAAATTAAAAAAAGTCGAAAAAATGCAAACCGAAGGAGCTTAATATGGAATATGTAAAACAAGAAAAAACTCAAAAGGCTGGTGATGTACATATTTGCCCCTTATGTGGTAAGAAAGCTTTACATGTTTTAGGAAATCAAGGTGCTGAAACAAAGCAATGTATACATTGTGGATACGCCACATCAGACAGATTTAAACATGTGCCTGAAGAAGACAATGAAGCTTTTGAATCTTTAACTGAAGAACTTCAGAATTGGGCTCAGTTAAAAGATGGTTACATATGGATACCTTCTTTTATAACACTGCCTTTTGGTATGTTATATCCTTTCAATAATGAGGATAATGAAATGAAATGGGCTGTCGCTGAAATGATTGATATACCTGAAGATGAACAACAGAAATATCCTATACCAAATCAAGAAGGAAAGTTTTATACACAGAAATTTGATACTGATAACGCTAAAACTTTTGATGAGTTTTTATATGCTATGCATGAGATTAATGAGAAGGCTAAGTCTTTAGAAGATTCTGATCCTAATTTTAATTTAAATATAAATAAGTAACATGGCTCTAATTAGAAAAGCTAGAAGGTTCAATCATGGTAGGGTAACCAGTAAAGTAGAAAAACAACCAATTTCTAAATTAAGGTTAGGCACTATTTGTCAATTTAATTATGGGAACAAGAGTGTTACTGATAAAAAGCCTTTAATACTATTTTTGGGTAGAGATAAATCTAATAAATTAGTACATGGTTTAAACTTAAACTACATGAGTGAGTATGAGGTTAATTATCTATTTGGTAAAATGAACGCTAGTGCTATTCCTGGTGGACAATTAGTAAAAGATACATTAGAAGTTGGTGGGTCTGACAACAAAGCTTTTAGAGAGATTGAGTATTATAGAATATCATTAGGTGATGTGTTTGGTAGGACTGGTGATAGTAAATCTCCTACTAAAAAATTATATGATAGATATTTAAAAAACTTCGTTAGTAACAGAGATGTATATAGAACATACAAGGAAAGTCTCATAAGAGGTAATTTTACAGTTATGCTTTGGAAGTTTAATCAAAGCACATTGAGAAGATTGGGTGGTGATAAAGAAAAGATAGCTCCTAAAAAGACAGAGTACGGAACACCTGAGGATGCTAATAAAAAAATACAAAATGTTAAATCAACAAAAATGGACAAAGAATGAAAATAAGTTATAGTATTTTAACTCATAATGAAACTGATTCACTATCAGACTTAATTGAGTTTTTAGTAAACAACAAAGATGAAGAGGATGAGATAGTAATTCTTGATGATTATTCAGAAAATGAAAAAACAAAAGAAATACTCGATTCAATGTGTTCAATATATGAAATTAAATTTGAACAAAGACATCTGTTAAAAGATTATGCTAGTCAGAAGAATCATTTAAAAAATATGTGTAGTGGTGATTATATCTTTAACCTTGATGCTGATGAGTTACCTAATAAGTTTTTGATAAAGAATATAAAGGCAGTATTGGAGGCAAATCCATCTATTGATTTATATTGGGTGCCACGCGTTAACACTGTAGAAGGACTAACTCAAAGTCATGTGGAAGCTTGGGGATGGCAAGTTAGTGACCAAGGATGGGTTAACTGGCCAGATTATCAGGGTAGAATATGGAAAAACAGACCTAACATAATGTGGAAAAATAAAGTGCATGAAGTATTAACTGGATACACAGAGCATACTTATTTACCTGCTTCGGAAGAATACTGCTTTTATCATCCGAAAGATATTAAAAGACAAGAAAAACAAAATAAATTTTATGAGGATATAAACCATGGTTAAATATCAAACAAGTAACTTAATATACATGGTTTCAATAAATCATCATACATCTGTTTATAAAAATACAGATTATAGTCAGTATTCTATTAAGACTTGGGAATATTGGTGTAAAAAAAATGATGTTGATTTCATAGTAAATGATAAGCATGATGAAAGGTTTGGAAGACCTATTTGGAATAAAGAATTAATTCATGAAATTGGTAAAGGTTATGATAAAGTGGGAGTTATAGATTCTGATACTATGATAAAATGGGATGCACCAAACATATTTGATGAATTTGATAATGACGAGTTTTGTGGTGTGGTTGATAATATAAACTTAAAATGGATTTATGATAGTGTAAATGTATATAAAAAATTCTTTCCAGATACAGACATAGATTTAAATTCATACTTTAACGCGGGTGTCTTATTTTTTGGTAACAAATACTTATCTGTATTTAAAGATGTTTTAAATTTTTATTTAGATAATCAAGAAGAGCTTGATAATTGGAAACTTGGTGGTGGTAAAGAACAAACTATATTAAATTATCATTTGGTAAAAAATGATGTTAAAAAAAGAGAGTTAAAACCTAATTGGAATTTATTAGGAATGCATAAAAGAGATTTATTTAGCCATAATTGGCAACTAAAAGAAGATCCACAACCCTTTTTCATAAAATATGGTGACATATGGCATTTTACAGGATTTCCTGTAGAAGATAGAATAAAGATAATGAAACAAACTTGGGATTATTTAAGGAGTAATTATGAATAAAACATTAATTGATATACAAAATAAATATAAATTTAATACTGATAAAAATACATGGCATAGTTACTTGGATACATATGAACATCTATTTAATAGATTTGTTGGTAAAAAAGTAAATTTATTTGAAATAGGGGTTTTAGCTGGTGAGAGTCTGAAGCTTTGGTCTAAATATCTACCAGAGTCTGTCATATATGGTTGTGATATATTTGAGAGAGTTTCTTTTGAAGATGTTGAAAATAATTTAAATGGTTTTGAAAATGTATTTTTGGCTGGAGTAGATTCATTTGGTGAATCAAAAACTGCTGTTGATAGTAGAGATGATTTTCTTGATGAAATCGGTGATACTAAATTTGAAATAATAATTGATGATGGTCATCATGACTCTGTATCACAGATAAAAACATTTAATAACTTTATACACAAATTAACATCTGATGGTGTATATGTGATTGAGGACATAAAGGATTGGGATGGCCATTTAGAAAGAATTAAATCAGAGTTACCTGATGTAAAAATAGTTAAATTAAAAGCTAATCATAGTTTGAATGATAATATATTGGGTGTTTACTCAAAAGATGAAAGTTTTTTTGAGGGATTAGATTATGAGTAAAAATGTAGTTTTTATGACAGCTGTTAAAGTTCCTGGTATGGAACACAGAAGTGCACCATATGAATATGGTAAAGCTAGTTTTAAAAATTGGTGTGACAAAAATGGTTGTGATTTAGTTGTGTTAGATGAATTGATACACCCACACGATGTGATGAAAATTAACTATCATCGATATTATGCATTTGATATATTAGAAAACAGTGGTATTGATTTTGATCAGATATTAATAACAGATGCTGATGCTATTATTCATCCAGATACACCAAACTTTTTTGAAATGACTGATGGTAAATACTCAGTAACACACGCTGATGGTAGTTATGATTGGGTATGTAGAAGCTTAGAAAACTATTCTAAATTTATGTTTAATGGGAAAACATTTCCATTGTGGAATTATTTTAACGCCGGGTTTCAGATTGTAAATAAAGAACATAGATATTTGTGGGATGGTTTGGTAGAATTTTACTTTCAAAATAAAGATAGAATAATAGATATGCAAACTAAATTTGCCGTTGGAACAGACCAACCAATAATTAATTTTTTAGTTAACATGTCAGATGTTGAAACTAAGATATTTCCATATCAATATTGTATGGTTGATTTACATAGAAAAGAAATACTTGATGAGGCTTTAACATTTACTAAAGTATTACCAGGTATATATCAATTTAATGCTATACCAGATAATCATGATGCTTCAAAAACATTATATTGGATGAAAAAGACTTACGAACATTTATATGGAGAATTGAAATGAATTATGACAGATATACATTTACTATAGACGACAAACCATGGAACGAGTGGAGAGGATTTGGACAACATTCCATATCTAAAGATTTGTTTTATTTTATAGCTCTTAATTTTAATGAGGATAATGTTTTATTGGAACTGGGTAGTGGTAGAGTTACTGCAGTATTTGACCAAATGTTTAAAAAGGTTTACTCGGTTGAAGACCAGACACGATGGCTAAATAGATATCATTCAAATTATATACATTCTCCTATCATTCCATTTTCTGAATCTTATGTTCAGTCTTTGTTGAAAGCTGGGGTTGACTATAATATAGCTTGGTATGATCCTGAATTACTAAAAGAAGAATTAGAAACACATAATGATTATAATTTTATATTGATAGATGGACCGTGTGGTATTCATGGTAGATACGGATTCAGTAAACACATTGATATTTTTAAAACTGATGTTCCAATGATTTTTGATGATGTTAATCGTCCAGAAGATGTGGCTAATTATAATGAAACTTTAAAAAAGTTAAATAAAACGGGTAGAATATATAAGTGTTCAGATGGTAAGATGTTTGGAGTTGTTAATTGGGAGAATTTACCAAACATAGATGTATTTACAGATATAGAAATTAGTTAAATTATACAAAAATAAAAGGTTAACATGAAAATACAAAATAGGTTTGCAATAGGTTGTCTTGTACAGTGGTATGAGATAAATATGATTGAAGAATATATAGCTAGTGTTAAACAAGCTCTTAAACAAATTGAAAATCCACAAGACATAATTGTAGATTTTACATTCACAACAAATCAGAAACTTGAGAAAATAGATACAAACAAAGCAGAAATTAATTCTCTAAGATTTAAATTTCAAAATATGGTTAAGGATTTTGACATTGATGTTGAGTGGAGAGTTACTGATGATTTAGTCACGATAGCCGATTATCGTAGATGGTTTAATGATTTTTATTGTGATAAAGTTGATGTTCTTATGTGGGGAGAATCTGACTCATTAATACCAAAACAAACATTTGAGGTTTTGGATTTATTACATACAAATAATGTGAATCAAAATGTACATAAATATGTAACATTTTTTGGTGGTTGTAAAATGTGGGATGATTCTTGGAAACCAATCGAACATACTGATTTTACAGATAAACCATTTATCGAGGGTGACACGGATAATTGGTGGAGCTTAAGATACACAATGTCTTTGGAAGAGATGAATGAGATTAACGATAAAGTAGAAGAGTTGGATGTTAGAATCGTTAATCCATATAAGTTTAACGGTTGTGGTTTGGTAATATCATCAGATGTAGTTAAAAGTGGAGTTAACATACCAAAGTCTGTGTTTTTCGTACACGAAGACACAGCATTTATGCACAGCTTGATGAAAACATTTGATGGTAAAATTCCACAATTTGTAATAAAGAACATGTTATTAGTTCACAATAGAAAACATCCTAATAAAAGAAGTTATGTTTTGGGAGAAGAGGGATTAGACAAAACTAATACAGGTGAGTTACGAAAAGCACATAGTTGGTATGAAAACGCAAACAAAATGTGTGAACACAACGCTTACAACATGTTTAATCAAAGTAAAACATATACTTGGGAGGATGTATTTAAATGAAAAATGTAGTGATATTTCAAGATTTTGTTAAAGCTAAAACTTACGGCCATAATTGGCACACGGAAGAGTTATTTAATTATTTCAGAGCTCAGATAGACAATAGTTTAAGATGGGGTTGGAAACCAGAAGATATTGTTGTATGTACGAATTTAGACTTTGAATATAAAAATGCCAACATTGTTAGGTTAGAAAATATATGTCAATATAACAAATATTTTAACAAACAATATGGTATTTTAGAATTATTAGAAAAAGAAATAATAACAGAAAACTTTTGGTTTCATGACTTTGATGATTGGCAAACAAGTGAGATGATATTTCCAGATTTTGATGGTGACATTGGTATGGGAAAATACATAAACGCTCAACAATGGAACACAGGTTCTATTTTTGTAAAACCTTCAAGTGTAGACATATGGAAACTAATAGTGGAGTTTATGGATGAAAATAAAAATCACCCACAGGTTGATAATAAAGGTGATGAAAATCTTGTAAACATGGTTCATAATTTATATCCTGAAATACAGAACAGATTTTCTTTACTAAACAATCAGTATAATGTGGGGTGTACACAATTTGAGATGAGATATGAAAGTGCTAATAAACCTGTAATAGTAGCTGCTTTTAAACCTGATGAAGAACTTGATAAGTTTAAGAATGTTGGAATAGTTGATGATATATTAATAAATACATTTAAGGAACATAAATTATTATGAAGATAGTAACATTAGGACAAATTTCATTTTCTAAATTTGAGAGCTTTTTAGATTCATTGACTATTGAGAATGACACATGGGCTTTAGATGTTCAATCACATCCATCACGAAAAGATTTTTATGATGGACATGCACATCACGCTATGGTAGTTATAGACGATGATGAAGTTGTAGGATTTTGTTCATATGTGATTTGCATAGATTATATGAACAACCATCCACAATATAATCCAGAACACAAAACAAATATATTAGACAATTTTTATTTTTTCCCATTGGGTATAAAAGAACCATCAGTTGATTCTAAAATAGCAGGATGTTTGTATTCATATGTGGTTAAAAAAAGTCATTGGGGAAGGGGTATTGGCAAAAAACTATTAAGTACTACGATGTATACATATACAAAAATTATAACTAGAGATGTTGAGTGTAATCAAGTAATTCATCTAGCTAGAACTCACTTACATAACAAAGGTTCAAGAGGTATGTTGAAAGCTCTGAACTATCAAGAGACAAGTCGTGATGAAAAACAAGTAATATATAGTTGTGTTTTTGACACTAGTAGTGGAAATGAAGAAAGTTACAAACAAATAATTTTAAAACCCAAAAGTAAGGAAAAGAAAATGAAAATACAATTTATAATAACAGGTTGGCATTTTAATCAAAATTCTCTAATAGATGGTTTATCAGAATTGGAACAAGAAAATGACTTTATAGATGTATTTTGGTCATGTCACAGAGAGCCACCACAAAATATAAAAGACTCATTTAATTATAAGGTGTTTCATAATGGTGGTGAGGAATGTGGAGCTTACGACCAAGCTGTAGATTATTTAAATTTAGATGATGACACTATTTGTTTCTTTATGCATGATGATTTAATTATAAAAGATTGGTCTTTCATGAATATATGTCTTGAGAGGTTACAAAAATTTAAAATTATAGGTAATGGTATGGATTATCCTGATAATTTTAATCCATTTGAAAAAACAGAAATAGGGATATCTGAAGAGTTTGATGGTAAACAATTCAAAGATTATGTCAAGCCTGAAAATCAACATCTATTTGATAAACAGATGCCAATATTAAAAGTTAGACCAAGCTTTATCTGTATGAAATATGGGGATGTTAAATTAATCGGTGGGTTTGAACCTCGAACAGAAGCTTTGATACCACCAATTGTTGAGAAAGATGAATGGAACAAAGATGGAGAACCTCATTACAGAGGAGCTAAAGGATTAGGTTCTTATGGTAATCTATTTCCAGCTTTAGTTTGTTACAAGATGAACAAAGTTTTGGGAACTAATTCTATATCTTATTTAAGTGATAGATATTTAGATTCGGATTACATATATGAATTGGGTCGTGGTGAGTTAGATCCAAATAATCCTATCACTTAAACGTTGACTTATATAGTAATTTATTTGTAAATTGGAGAATACATGGAAAAAGATTGGGAAAATTTAAAAACAAATCTATTGTCCTCGGTGAATAAAGAGGGCAAATATGTAACACAGATAATTCATTTTAAAGATGGACAAAGAAAAACTATTCATGGCATAATGTCACATAGTATAGAAACTGGTAAATTTACCAAATTTAATTGTCTTGATGGTAGAATGATTATGGTTAATGATGAAAATGTCAATATGATAGAAACATTTAGAGAGGATAAATAATGGATATTAGAGAAAAAATGCTACCAGTATTACAACCAAGTGGTGGTAAAGAAGAGGTAGAAGCACTTCGTGAGGTTATAGAGAGTGGATGGTGGGGAAAAGGTCCCAAAGTTGCAGAGTTTGAAGAAAAGTTTGCAAAGATGGTTGGACATAAATATGCAGTGGCTGTTACCAGTGCATCTCATGGACAAGATTTAGTAATGAAGGCTATGGGTTGGAAAGGTATTGATGTTATCAATCCAGCTATATCATTTATAGCTACAGCTATGATACCTTTGTGGAATAACTTTACTACAAATATAGTGGATGTTAAGAGAGATACTTTATGTATAGACCCAGAAGATGTTGAGAAATATAAAAAACCTAATAGTGAATTATTAATAGCTGTTGATGAAGCTGGTGTCTTGGCTGATTATAAAGAATTAAGAAAAGTATTTGGTGGATTTATACTTGAAGATTGTGCTCATAGTTGTTGGACACCAGGTGCTGGATTAGGTGGTGATTGTGCAGTTTGGTCTTTTCAAGCTGTTAAGACAATGCCCATTGGTGATGGTGGAATGATTACCACGGATGATAAAGAGTTGGCTGACAAATGTAGAGAGTTAACTTGGTTCGGAGTCTCATCAACTTGGAGTAGAGCATCAGGCCAGACACCAGGTTATGCTTGGGATTATCAAGTTGATGTACTTGGTTATAAATATTATATGATTGATATCATGGCAGCTATAGGATTAGAACAGATGAAAAAGCTACCTAAACATTTAGAGTTTAGAAGACATGTACAATCAAGATATAATAAAGAGCTGAATACTCTAATTGAGAGACCACCACATTCTGAAACAGTTCAGTATTATGTGGCAAGAGTACCAAGTGAACACAGAGATAAGTTAATTGATTATTTAGCTGACAAGAAAATACATACATCAGTTCATTTTAAACCACTTTATAAATATGGACCTCTATTACAAGATAGAGATTATCCTGTATGTGAGACAGAATGGACTAAACTAATATCTTTACCTTGTCACAATAATATGAAAGATGAAGATATTGATTATGTGGTTTACTGGGTTAATAAATATTTTGAGGAGAATCTTTAATGAAAATACTCATAACAGGTGGTTCGGGTACAATAGGAAAAGCTTTTATAAGAGAGTTTCCTGAACATGAATATTATAATGTAAGTAGAAATGAAAAGTTTTTAACTGATTTAATGAGAGAACATCCGGATGTTGAGAATTTTATTGGAAACATAGAGGATGAAGGATTCTTGGTTAGGGTATTTAAAGATGTTAAACCTGATGTTGTGATACATGCAGCAGCTATGAAACATGTTAACATTGCCGAAGAGAATCCTATGCAGGCTTGTCAATCTAATGTTATTGGTAGTATGAATGTCATAAACGCCAGTATTATCGCTGATGTTCCTATAACAATAGGAATCAGTACAGATAAAGCCTGTTCATCTGAAAGTGTATATGGTAATACTAAAGCTCTGATGGAAAAGTGTTTTATGGAAGCAAATACGATGAGAAATAGATTTGCACTCACAAGGTTTGCTAATGTAGCTCATAGTAATGGTTCAGTATTACCTTTTTGGTTAAAATTAAAATCAGAAGGTAAACCATTATCATTA
>MDSZ01008905.1_pt1 | contig 14441 bp, 13 predicted proteins | sample 811201 | NCBI WGS metagenome assembly MDSZ01 (sample SAMN05326647, study PRJNA326480) | marine metagenome | isolation source: seawater | place: Indian Ocean: North | collected 2010
TATTAGAACAGATTGCATACACTCCGCTTTATTATTTTCAATAAAACCCATACCACCCATGTTACAAGCCATATTAAATACATAATCTACATCTTGTGTAACATTACGGCAATTTAAAATGTCTTTCATATCTGTTGAATAATGATTTTCAACATTTTCAAAATCTTGAAACCAATATTCTTTAGGCTTAATATCACTTGCAATAACAGTATTGCCATTATCTAAAATTTTTTTAACTAAATGACCACCAATAAAACCACCAGCACCGACAACTAATACTTTTTTATTTTTTTCCATAATTTATTTAAACTTAAATTTAATATATTGAATAGTAAAGAAAAATAAAAATATTGAATTAGTTATAAGGTATCTTAGAAAAAGTCTTTTTGGCTCCGATAATAATCTGTATAACCAAGCTAAACCAAAATGCTCCATAAATTTTGGGGGTAAATTTTTGTTACCAGAAATAAAATCAATAGCAGCACCTATTCCAATTAAAATACAATTCAGATCTTTATAGTTATTATACATCCATATCTCTTGTTTAGGTGCTCCTAAAGCTACAAATAAAATATCCGTTTTGGATCTATTAATTTTTTTTTGGATTCTTTTTTTTTCTTTTAATTTCAAAGATCTAAATGGAGGTGAATAAATATAACTTATTTTTAGAGGGCCATATCTTTTTTTTATTTTGGTAATAAATTTTTTTTGAGTATCATTAGTGCTACCGTAAATTCCAATTTTGAAATTTTTTTCTTTTGCGAGTTTAAGAATTTTTTCGGTAACAAAATAACCAGGTAAATGTTGAGTGTTTTTTCCAAGTAATTTCAAAGCCCAATATATTGGTCGCCCATCAGGTAAAGCAATATTTGATCTATTTATTGAATTTTTAAGCTTTGTATTAAAAGTGCTTTCGCTTACTCCATGGACTGCATTTACGGTTATATAAAAAGATATTTTTTTTTTGTTTTTTTTAATATTAATTTGATTTGATATAGCTTTTAATAATTGATTAGAAAAAAGATAACTAATTTTAGTACGAATAATTTTAATTTTTTTTATGTCTTCCACTAACTAATATAATTTAATAAATAAATAATAATTGTTATCAATTTTTCAAGCAAAATATAGTAAAGATCCTAATTAGATAAAAAATGCAAAACAAATATAAAATAGGGATAATAATCAAAAGTTTCGTAATGAATAAGTTTGAAAAAGAAGTTATTGAAAAACTTAATTCATCTAATCTAAATATTGATTTAATTGCAATTTTTGAGGAGATACCAAGGGTATCATTGTCTCAAATTCTAATTAGAAAATTTAAACAACATGGTTTTAAAAGATTTATAGAATTAATTATATTTAAAATTATATTTATTATTGAAAAATTTTTACTATCTTTTTTATACAAAGATTTAAACAACCTTAATAATAATTTTTTTGTCGATAAAGATGTATTTAAAAAAATAATTAAAGTTAAACCCACTTTTTCAAAAAACAAAATTATTTCAAATTATACTGAGGACGATAAAAATATAATTTTAAACGAAAATTTAGATTTAATAATCAGAGGTAATGTATATGAAATATTTGGACTAAATAAACTTAATTTATCTAGACTTGGTGTGGTATCCTTTCATCATGGCGATCCTTCATGGAATAGAGGTGGTCCACCTGGGTTCTGGGAAACAGTAAAAAATAAACCAAGTAGTGGTTTTATTATTCAAATTTTAAATGAAAACCTCGATAATGGTAAGATTATTTTTCGAGGAGAATTTGCTACAAAAGAATTTTACACATTAAATTTATTAAATCTTTTATCAGAAAGTAATATTTATCTTACCTATATCGTTGAGAAAATACTTATCAATGAGGATATAAGAATATTAAAAAATGAGACTAAAAACGAAATTGAAATATTAAAATCCCCAAATTTTTATTATATTTTTAAATATATTTTTGAAAAAATAAAAACCACATCAAAATTAATTTATAAAAGATTTATTGAGAAAAAAACACAAAGATGGGAAGTTTGCTATTCAAGAGATAATTTTGAGAAATTTAATTTCAATAATTTTAAAAAAATAAAAAATCCAAAAGGACGATATTTTGCAGATCCATTCATTTTAAAAAAAGATAATTTTTTTTATGTTTTTGTTGAAGATTATGAAAAAAAAGAAAAAAAAGCTTCAATATCTATTATCAAAATAGATAGTTCAGATAAGATTGAGATTTTTGAGAAAGTAATTGAAGAAGAATTTCATCTTTCATATCCATATATATTTGAATATGAAAAAAAATTATATTTAATTCCAGAAACTGTTTCGAATGAAAGCTTAAGACTATATGAATGTATAAAGTTTCCTTATAAATGGAAATATTGTTACGACCTAATTCAAAATATAAAATGTGTTGATACTAACATAATAAAGATAGGTGATATTTACTGGCTGCTAACGACCAGATCATTCAATAAAGATTTTTCATCACAACTTTATATTTATTACTCAGATAGTCCTATTTCTCAAAAATGGAAAAGTTTAGATAATAATCCAGTTTTTTTTGATATTAAAAATGGAAGGAATGGAGGAATAATTAAATTACAAGATAAATTTGTTCGTGTATCCCAATCATATGGATATAATTATTTAAATGATATTCAATATGGTCATCATATCAATCTTAATATTATAGAACATTTAGATTTAAAAAATATAAAACAAAAATTTATTAGAACTGTTTACCCTGATATTTGGAACAAAGAAATACTTGGTATACACCATATGTGTTCAACTGATGACTTCACAGTATTTGATAGAAATTTTTATGATAAGTATTAAATGATAAACGAAAACAAAATTACTTTAATTATGAGTGGAAGATACGAACCGGAAACAAAATCAAATATATTAAACATTAGAAAAATTTTACCAAAGTCTGAAATTATTTTGTCAACATACAACGAAGCGAAGAAAGATGCTAAGATTTATAAAAAATATGGAATCAAATTAATTATTAACAAAGATTTTGGAGATTATTTAGAATTTTCTAATAATTCTCTAAATTTAATTAGAATGATGAAATCTTTTCATTCAGGTCTGAAGATTTCAAAAAATGAGATAATTCTTAAAATACGCACTGATTATTCTCTAAATAGCAAAATAAGAGAAGTTTTTTTTAAAATTCAATTTAGACGTAAAAAAATAATTTATAAAAAAAAAAAATATGAATTAGAAAATATTTATTTAACAGACTCAGCACATTTTAATTTAATAAATTACCATTTCTCTGATCAGGTCATTCTAGGTAGAAAGAAACAGCTTTTAAATTTATATAATGTGAAAAAAAGTAAATTTATTAAAAAAGATAAATTTTCAAGATTACCCGGCGTGAGTGGTAAATATGGTAATAATCTTGTAAACGAGCAGTTAATATGGATAAATTTTTTAATGAATATTTTTAAAGAAAAAGATGCTTATAATATTTATAAAAATAGAAATTTGCATGTTCAAATTTTCAATAATCTAAAAATTATTGATAAAAAATATTTTGTGGTACCTGAAAGATTAAATAATTTAAATATTAAAATAAGAAATTATGCTTATAACAAAAAAAATTTTATTACATATTTATTGCGTTTTTATTATCATATTAGACACAAAGAATATTAAAATATTATAAAGTTAATAATTTAAATATTTTTTCTACATCATCATAGTTTTTACAAAATATAGAATTTGTATTTTTCTTCTTAAAGAGTTGATAAGATATTATTTGTTTCTTTAATATTTGATATTTTACCTCTTTTTTTCTTTTCCAAATAACACTCGGTTTATTTACAACTATTATCCAAAGATCAGGTTGGGGAAATAAATTTAAAATAGTTTTTGTAAATTTTTGTTGTAAATTAAATCTATATCTAATTGGGTCAATTAATATATCATGAGCATATCTATCAAAAATAATAATTTCTTTGCTGAATAATCTATCTATTAAAATAAAGAAATGACATTTAAGCATCATAAAAATTAATTTACAAAATGATAAAAATTTTGATCTTTTTTTTTTGGAATGTGGATTTTTTACAATAACAACATTTTTTTTTTTAAAAATTGCTGGCACAAAATGATAATTTGTAAAAGTTATATTTTTGTGGATTAATTTTTTTTTTAATATATTTATATACGATGTTTTTCCAGCTCCATCTGGTCCAAGGAAAGCTATCAATAAATATTTTTTGGTCACAATTTAATTAACGTATTGAATAAAAATTTTTATTTGAGTTGAATAAAAATTTGACAACTTTTCACTGTTTTTTAAATCCCCTTTTTTTATAATTTTATATTTCTGATTTATACCTTTAGCCTGATAAAAAAAATATTTTTGCTCTATAAAATATAAAATTATATAGTTAATTAATTCTTTCTTATCTAAATATATATTTAAATATTTTAAAAATAATTTTACATAATAGATGAGTAATAAATTATAATTTAATTTATAATTTATAAATCTAAATTTAATTGTTATTGGAAATATTATCCAATGTAATATGTCATATATATAAATCCTATTCTTGGCAAAATGCTCAAAATCATAAACATAAAATAATTTTTTCTTTTTTATACAATTCCAATAAACAAAATCCCCATGACTTGCTGATATTTTAATATTTTTGTTATTTATTTTGTTTAAAATTTTAAATTCTTTTATCTTATCTATTTTATAATTATTTATTGTTTTAAAGTTCTTTTTTAATATTTCTTCATATTGACTAATATTAATTTTTTTTTTAGGTAAATATTTAACATTATAAAAATTTTTAAGTTCAAAGTAATTTGCTGCTTTTCCATAAATATATCTTGTTTTTAATACAGAAATATTTTTTATGTTATAAATATTCTTAATATTTTTAAGATTAAATATTTTATTTTTTTTAAAAAATTTAAATCCTCTTATTTCGTTTTTAAATAAAGTTGATGTATATTTATTAAATGATACTTTAAGCAAGTAATTGATTTTTTTTTTTGAATTAATATAAACTAAATATTTTTTTAGATTTATTTCTTTAAAATCACAATTATATGGATTAATTTTAATTTTTATTAGGAGATTTATAATATTTTTATTTATTATCATTTAATAAATTTTTATTAATGATGTTTTGATATATATCTATAAGTTTTTCATAGTTGACATCTTCAGAGTATTTTAATTTAAAATCGTTTAATGCATTTTTTGTTATAGTTTCACATTCTAAAGGATTGTTTATTATCCACTTTAATTTCTTTTCCAAATCATAGCTGTTTCCTGGTTCAAATAGGATTCCATTAAATTTATCTTGGATAATACTTTTCATTGCACCTAGGTTTGATGCGATCACAAGAGTTCCTGCTCGAAAGGCCTGTAATATCGACATCCCCATTGTTTCATATAACTGAGATGGAAAAATCAATATCTTTGCTTTAGATATCTCATAATCAATGTCATTGAATTGTTTTTGACCGTGAAATTTCACAAATTCGGTATTTTTTAATTTTTTCAATAATGGACCATCGCCATATACGTTTAGTTTCATATTAAAATTTTTCCATGATTTTAATAATGTTAGGATGCCTTTTTCATGTGAAATTCTACCTGCATATATTGCATCTTTTTTTTTATTCAAAGATAAAATTTTTATTTTTTTATCAATAAGAAAATTGGGTTTTATTGATATTTTATTTTTATCAATACCGGCTTTTAAAAATTCATTATATGAGAATTCATTAAAAGTAATAAATTTGTTTACATGATTTATTAGTAGTTCTTTTTTTTTATTTATTAATTTTGAAATTAAAAATGTCATTAATTTTGAATTTTTAAATAAATCGTAATAAGAATAATTTTTTTCGTAAAAATTTATCACATCCCAAAGAATTCTATAATTATGAAGTGTCATAACAATCGGAATATTTTTATTTTTTAAAAATTCAATTATTGAGTATGACCAAAGTGGAAAAAGGTTATGCAGATGTACTATATCTGGCGAATACGTATCTAAAAAGTTTTTTAAAATATTTATACTTTTTTTTGAATAAGAAACATTTAATAAAACTTTAAAGTAATCATTAAAGTTTTTTATCTCAATGTTATTATTTCTTGTAAGCTGTTCTACATGATGTCCGCGTTTTGTTAATATATGTTTTTCTGCATTTAAAACAACATCTTCTCCACCTGGATTTTTATAAAAATTATGTATTTGGAGAATTTTCATTTAATTTTCTTGTGTGAAAAATATTAATATTTGTCAGTGATAGCAATAACCAGAACATAAAAAAGAGGGAATAAGCAGGTATGGTGCTTTGTGCATTAACCATGTTTATTATGACCTGATATAAAAATAATAGATATACTAGATAGATGTTAGAAGTAATTATTTTTTTAAAATTAAACAAAAAATAAATAGCGATTGTAATAGAAAATAACAAATAAGAGAAAAAACTTAACCAACCGCCTGCCATTAATATTTCTAAATAAGCATTATGCGCAGTACCTATATTTTCTGCAGCTAAACCTAAATGATCAAAATTTCCTATTAAACTTGGAAACATTCTCTTAAAACCAGTTCCTAATCCAAATCCAAAAATTCTGCCATCCATTTGTTCAAAAACCCAAGTGGCAATTATATCTCTTCCACTTAAAGAAAAAGGTCTTGATTGTCCGCGAGTTAGAAAATTAAAAATCTCCTGATAATAAAAAAAAAATAGAATTAAAATTAAAATTATAGTTAGAAATGTATAAAATTTATATTTTAAATTTTTTTTATATTTATTGTCATAAAAATTAAATTTAATAAATAATAAAAAAGTGAAGAAAATTGTAGTCCACCATGTCGTTCTTGAAAAGGAATTAAATATGAAGAAAATTGAAATAAATAAGCAAATTACATTAAAAACATTATTTTCTTTTTTATGAAGTAGATAAAAACTAATAAAAAAAACAATTGGTGATACAACTGCTATATTTACTATTTTACCACCAAATATCTTATTATCTTTTAAAACATAACTATCATCGAAAAAATAAAAAAATAAAACTATAATTAGTAGTGATGTAAAAATATTTCTTACAAAAATATAAATACTGATAAGTTTTATATCATTTATATCCTGATATAAATTTTTTGAATAATAATAATAATAAATTCCTATAAAATACAGAAACGTATAAGCTAAACTTGTAATTATATCGTTGGATAATAAAGCTGAAATAATTAGTGAAAGTAAATTTATCGCAATAATTAAATCAAAAAAATTTCGACTTAATATTATTCTTCTATCGAAGAATTTTATCATTAGGTAAAAAGAAAATAAATATAAAATAATTTGTATTGCAATCCACACATCAACCTGTGCAACCAAAATATTTGTTTGATCTCCAAGTTTTCTAAATGCAGGTGGACCAAATAGAAAAATAATAAATGGCAAAGTTTTTAGCTGTACTGATTTAATCATTAGTATTCAGATTATTATTTATATATTTCATTGAACTTATTGTTTAAATTCAAATATTTATTTAGGTAATATTTATTAACATTATAATTTTTGTAATATTTAAGAATTAAATTTACAAAAGAATTTACTATATCTTTAGTTGGTTTATTTCTTACATTGACCTTAGGTATACTACTACTTTTAATTATAGTATCTGGACCACCAGAATTTGTTGTCATAACGTCAATGTTATTATTTAAAGCTTCTATAATGGCATAACCACCAGAATCTCTTAAAGTAGGAAATATTAACAAATCATTATTTTTAATTTTTTTGAATAATAAATTTTGTTTTAGATGTCCATGTAAAATAATATTTTTTTGTAATTTGTTTTGTTTAATAAATTTTTTTATTTTGAAATTATAATATCCATCACCAAAGACATTTAGTTTTATATTTTTGTCTATCTTATTTATCTTTTGTAAAACCAATAATAAAATATGGATACCTTTCCATTCAACAAGTCTACCAGAAAAGTATATGTTTTTAGTTTTTATCTTATTTCTTATAACATATTTTATATTGCCATTTGAAATTGCAGGCATTATTGAACATTTTTTATGAAAATAACTTGGGATAAAATTTAAACATTCGTTTGTGGTTAAAAAAATTTTTTTCGATTTAAAAAAAGTTAAATTTAAGAGTGGTGAAATTTTTATTACCATATTTGATAAATGTCTAATTTTTTCCTCAAAATAATATTTGAGTGAAAATTTATTTAACAACTTTTTTGGAACTGTTTCTCCACCGGCTACTGGTCCAAATATAAACTTCGAATTACATAAAGATAAAAAACTAGGGAATCTATATGTAACAAAAGTCAAATGGTGAATAAAATCAAAATTTTGTTTATTTATAAATTTATAGTATCTCAAAAAAATACCAAATTGCCAAAGCCAAAAATATAAATATGTTTTGCTATTTTTTTTTCTTTTAATTAAGTTCATTAAAAAATTGGGTAAATCATAATATAAAAAAGTTACATTATTAAATTTGTATTTATCAATTTTCTTTTTATTTTTTTCTCTTGTTATTACAAAAATTTTATTTTCATTTTTTTTTGATAAAAATTTTATCCAGCTCCAAGCAATTTCTGGTTCTGAACCTTTATTTGGTTCACAAGCATATGCTGACAATAATATTTTCATAATTGTTTTTTTAAATAATACAAAGCACCAAGAAGTGATATAGTTACAATTATAAGTTGGGCAAATATTATACCATTTATCAAACCATAAATTTTATAATTATTTGTAATTTGTTCTGCTAATAAAATTGTAAATAATGAGGAAAATATATAAGAAATCAATATTGGTTTAGTTTTACGTATTGATCTTAATATATAACTTATTGGAAATTGAAGAAAAATAAATGGTAATATAAATGAATAATTCAAAAGGTAATTGTCGTATTCACCAAAAGTATTACCAAATAATAATATTAGAATTGGTTTTGAAAAAAAGTATAAAAATAAAATCAACATAGATGTAAATAAAATTCCTTTAAATGAAAAATTTTGAATAAATATAACCATTGATCTAACACCACTTTGTTTTAAAATTTCACTAGTTTTAATAGGAAATATATTTTCGAATGCCTGAAAAAAAACGTTAGATGAATTTATAATTGTTTGGCAGGCTCTAAAAATTCCTAATGCAGCAGTTCCAAGTGTTGCACTTGAGATTAGTATCCAATAATTACCTGAAAACCATTGAAAAAAAGATGTTAGAAATAACCATCTTCCAGAAATAAAGTTTTTTTTAAAATCATTTATTATTAAATTATAGGAAAAGTTAAAATATCTTAAAACATAACTAAATATTGCAAAACCAATAATATAGGAAAATGCATAAATTTTTATTAAGTTTAATAAACTTAAAATTTGAAAATTATAAAAAAGTAATATTAAAGTAATTAACAAAAAAAATAATACAAAATCTCCAAAAATAGCTATCAAAATATTAAACTTAGCGAATATTATTCTTCTGAATAATTGGTAAAAATGACCAAATATAACCCATATTAAAAAAGATAAAAATATTTCAGAATTACTAAATATGATTTTCGTTTGAAGAAAAATAAATGTGCAAAAAAGAATTAATGCAATTAATAAACTCAAAAACAATTGATGAATAAAAATACTACCCATAAAAGAAAAAATATTTTTTTCAAAAGGTAAATTGGATAAAAATGGTGATATTATCAAAGATGCAGTAGAAGAATTTGATAATAAAAAAATAATATAATAAATTGAAAACTCACCAAATGATGAAATTCCTAAAAATCGGATAAGAAAGATAGTAATTATAAAATTTGATAAACTTATAAAACCTTGATTAGCAAAAATTATAAGGTTTCTATTTTTTTGAATTCTTTCTAATATTGACATTGATATTTGAAGTTAAAATTAATTTGTCTTTTAAAAATTCATGAAAAAAGATTTTCTTATTTGATATATTTTGCTTTTCTTTATAGAGAAATCTTACCAATAAATTTCTCCTTTCCATAAATTTTGGATAATTAATAAGATTTAATTCTTTATGTATTTTCCAATTATAAATTATTTTATTTTTTTTTAATCTTTTTATAAAATTTGTAATCTTTATTTTTTCTTTTTTGTTTTTAAAATAAAAATCAAGCTTTATGCCCCAGGGTCTAAAACAATAAGATAAAAATATTTCATATATTCTATGAAATATATTTAAAATATAAAAAAAATTTGTAAAATAAAAATTTAAAAAGATTAATAATTTATAAATTTTTAAAATATTTAGAAATTTTTTAAAGCTTTTATTGTGGAGGCTGACTCGTAAATTTTCTAATATTGATTCTTCAAAAAAAATGTTCTTTTTATATATTTCTTTAAATTTCAAACTTAGAAATCTTTTTTTATAAAGATTAATTTTTTTTGCATTTATTTTTGGGTTATTAAGTGCTGTGCCAATTTGAAAAAGGTGGTAAGTATAACTGATATTTTTTGGTATAGTTTTTATATAAGAATTTGAAATTTTATATAACTGGCTATTTTTTAATTTATAATAAGGAGTAGACATGAGAGGGATAGATCTAAAAATATCTATTTGAATGAAATTTAATGAGACATCGTCAATAAAGTAAAATATTTCAATTTTATTATTATATGAAAAGAATTTACTTTTATTTTTATCATAAACTAAATAAGTCCAATTATTTTTTTTTGCTACAGAGCTAAGTAATTTTTTCAAATCATTGAGAGGTCCGTTATAAATTATATCTATATCTGAATATAATTTTTTTAAATTATCAAAGTTTCTGAGAACAGCATAATTCAAATTTTTTTTGTTTAATTCAAAAAAAACTTCATTGATTGTTTTTTGTATTTTTTTTGTCAAAGCAATGTTACTTTATGAGTTTTTATGAATAAATCTACAATTGCTGTGGTAATACCATGTTATAATGGCGCCAAATATTTAGGCGATACAATAAAAAGTGTTGTGTCTCAATCATATCGAAGCATTGAAATTTTTCTTATTGATAATGGATCATCTGATAATTCTTTAAATATAATGAAATATTATAAAAATAAAGATAACAGAATAAAAATCATCCGTAATAAAAAAAAAACCTCAAAAGCTAAAAGTATAAATAACTTGATCAAAAAAATTAATTTTAAATGGGTGTGTTTACTTGATGCTGATGATGTAATGTTCAAAAATAAAATTAAAATTCAAATTAAGTATTTAAATAATAATCCAAAAGTTAAAGTGCTTAGTAATCTTGCAACTTACATATCTGATGGTCATAATACATTTGGAAAATCAGTTACGCAAATATATAACCATAAGTCAGCATTTAAGTTAGTGGAAAATAAAAAAAATATTTCAATTATGATATCTGGCGCTATCATAGATAGACAAACTTTTTTAAAGGTTAATGGGTTCAGACATGAATATTGGCCATGCGATGACACTGATTTATTAAATAGGATAGCTGAAAATAAATGTGTTATTTATGTACTTCCGAAAATTCTAATAAAATATAGGATTCATTATAATTCCGTAACTACTGGTGATTTTTTTCATTCAAGATTAAAAAATGATTGGGTAAATAATTCCCTTATTAGGAGATCTAATCAAAAAAAAGAAATTAGTTTTAAAAAATTTTCTGCAGATTTAAATGACAGAAATTTTTTTTTAAAATTTAAAAATATTCTTGATGATTATAGTGATTATTATTTTAGAAAAACTATAATTGATATTTTAGAGAAAAGAATAATACTAATTTTTTTTAATCTCTTTTTAAGTTTTGTTTATAATCCTTTTAGATTTTTAAAAAAAATAATAGCAAGAGTTTGATTATTTGGATTAAGAAACTTCTATATTGTTTTTAAATTTATGCAATTTATTTTTATGTATTAAAATGAGATTATCATAAAATTTCATAACATTTTTTACCTCTTTTAATTTACCAAAGTTGTCAATTTCAAATTTTTTAAAGTTTTTTGGTAAAATAATATTTTTGAAATTTTTTTTATTTGTCTCAATGCTTATCACTGGTTTAAATCTTTCAATTGTTTTTTTGGCACCCTTAAGTGCTAAGTATTCAGCTCCTTCTAAATCTAATTTAATAAATGATAATTTTTTTAATTTTTCTCTTTTTGAAATTGTATCTATTGTTGTGCCTTTTACTTTCAGTTTTTTTTGTCCAAAATTTTTAATTATAGAGGCGCTAACATTTTGATGAGAAACATCTAAATAATAATGTTTATTTTTATCAGCAATCACTTTATTTATGATCTTGTAGTTTCTGCATTTATTAAATTTTAAATTTCGGTTTATAATTTTATTATAATATGTAATCGGCTCAATAACTAAGGTCCTTCCTCTCTTATTTAAAACAGCAAATACAAGAGAAAACACTCCTTGATTAGCTCCACAATCTAAAACATCATCCCCATTTTTTATAAATTTATAGGAAAATTTTAATAATTTTTCGTAATTTTCTCTAAAAATGAATATTCCCCTTCCGCCATACCCTTTTGATAAATAATCAAACTTTCCATAAATTTTTTTGTTATTTATATAAAATGGGAAATATATTTTTTTTTTAAAAATAATTAAGAAAATAAGAGTGAGGCAATTTAAAATGCTTTTTAATGGAGCTAATTTAAATGCTTTGTGAAATATTAAATTTTTTAACACTTTTTAAATTTTATAAAATTAAATTTTTATTAATCTCCTTTATATCTAAAAAGAGCATAAAAAGTTTTTAATATAATGTATATATCAAGCCATATTGTCCAATTATTTAGATACCACAAATCATAATCCATTCTTTTCTCCATAACTTCTGGTGTTGGTGTCGCTCCTCTTAAACCATTAACTTGCGACCATCCTGTTAACCCAGGATTACATTTATGTCTTTTGAGAAAACTATTAAATATTGAGGAATAATGAATATCATGTTCCACCATATGTGGTCTTGGTCCAACTATTGACATATCACCATGTAAAACATTTATAAATTGTGGCAATTCATCAATGCTATATCTTCTAATAAATTTTCCAATTTTTAAAACTCTTTTATCATTTTTTGTAACTTGTTGCGTTTTATCAAAAGAAATTTTTTTCAATGATCTTAGTTTGAAAATTTTAAATCTTCTCCCATCCCATCCAGTTCTATTTTGAGTAAATAAAATAGGAAAACCATCCTCTAAATAAATTGCTATTGCAGAAAAAATTAATATTGGAGAAGCTATAACTAAGAAAATTGATGAAAGTAATTTATCAATTATAATTTTTAAAAATAAATTTACTCCATAAAACCTTGACATTTCGTAGTATTCAAAGTCATATTTATTAGCAATAAGTTTTTTTCCTTTTATATTTGGAATTTCTTCCAGTTTAATATTAAGTGTGTCCACAGAATACTTTAAAATTTTTTTCAAAACTTTTGATTTATCTTTTTCACCATTAATAATCCAGATTTGTCCTAAAGAATGGTATTCCAAAATAGATCTTAAGTCTTCATTTTCTTTGAATACAGGGAACTTTATTTCACTTTTAATTAATTTAATATTCAATTCGTCAATATCTGTAATCATACAACATTTAAAAATAATTATTTTCTCAAACTTTTCAGATAATAATTTTTTAATTTCTTTATAAGTACCAACAAGCATAATATTTTTTTGTATAATATTTTTATCTATTAATTTCTGATAAACATTGTTGAAATATAGTTTTAACGAAAATAAAATAATAATTTGAATTATTAATAAAAGGAAAATTTTAGCCTCTAATTTAAAATTAACCCCAAATACAAAAATTATTGCAAAAGTAAATATAATTGAAAAAAAAATATTTAATACGTCTTCTCTTAAAAAAGAAATAAAGTTTTGTTTATATTCTTTTTTATTTTTTAAAAAAAAAGAAAGTATAAAATAAATTGTCGAAAAAATAATAGAATAATAAAAATAATTTGAATTATTAAAAATTTTATAATCAGCTAATTCGTATATGGAATAATTACTTAATATAACAAATATGTATGTCGATATAAAAAGTATAACGGTTTTTACTAAGATTAAAAATAAAATAAAACCAGAATCGTCATTTTGAAAAACTTTTTCAAGACGAAACATTATCAGCTTTTTGTATAATACTCAGGTGAATAACTATAATAGTAGCTATAATAACTGTCTTTAGATGTGTCTAAGTCGTTTATTATAATTCCATTAATTTTAGCACCAACATTTTGAATTTTTTTAATTGACGACATAAATGAAGCCGTTCTCGTTTCTTCAGATCTTATTACAAATAAATTATAATCTGACGCCTGTGTTAAAATTAATGTATCAGAAACTGGCTGAACAGGTGGAGAATCAACAATTACATAATCATATTCAATTTTTAAAACATCTAAAAA
>MDSZ01053101.1_pt1 | contig 14440 bp, 10 predicted proteins | sample 811201 | NCBI WGS metagenome assembly MDSZ01 (sample SAMN05326647, study PRJNA326480) | marine metagenome | isolation source: seawater | place: Indian Ocean: North | collected 2010
AGATCTTTTTCTGAAGAGCGGCGTTCGCGCGCTCGATTCCAAGTGCAACATCGAGACTCCGCCGGGTATGCACGGCGCGCGTCGCGGTCGTCTGTCCGAATACGGCGTACAGCTTCGTGAAAAGCAAAAAGTCCGCCGCATTTACGGCGTGCTGGAGAAGCAGTTCCGCAATTACTACAAAGAGGCCGCCCGCCAAAAGGGTGCGACCGGTGAAAACCTGTTGCGCCTGCTGGAAGGCCGTCTGGATAACGTTGTCTATCGCATGGGCTTTGGTTCTACCCGTGCAGAAGCTCGTCAGCTCGTGTCTCACAAGGCGATTCTCGTCAACGGCAAGACGGTGAACATTCCGTCTTACCAGGTCAAGCCGGGCGACGTCGTGAGCGTACGGGACAAAGCCAAGAACCAGCTGCGTGTCAAAGGCGCCCTGGAGCTGGCGGCAAGCCGCGCTCCGGTCAGCTGGGTTGAGGTTGACGCCAACAAGATGTCCGGTGTTTTCAAGGCGGTGCCCGAGCGCACTGAACTGCCGGCGGACATCAACGAGAACCTCATCGTCGAGCTTTACTCCAAGTAAAGCCCAGTAAGCAACGACAGCAGATAGGGGCGTCTATGCAGCGTTCAGTACATGAGTTATTGACACCTCGTACCATTGACGTAAAAGAGTTTAGCGCCACGCATGCCAAGGTGACGTTGGAACCTCTGGAAAGGGGCTTTGGCCATACCCTGGGCAGTGCGCTGCGGCGCATTCTCTTGTCTTCGATGCCGGGCTGCGCCATTACTGAAGCGCAGATTGATGGAGTCCTGCACGAGTACAGCGCCATTGAAGGGGTCCAGGAAGACGTTATTGAGATTCTGCTGAATCTCAAGGGCGTTGCCGTGAAGATGAACGGTCGGGATGAGTCTGAGCTGACACTCAGCAAGAAAGGTCCCGGTGTTGTGACCGCAGGGGATATCAAGCTTGACCACGACGTCGAAATCGCCAATCCGGATCATGTGATCTGTCATCTGAGCGAAAACGGCGAAGTGAACATGCGCCTGCGCGTCGCGCGTGGCCGGGGCTATGAGCCCGCTGACCAGCGTGGCCTTGACGAGGACGAAACTCGCGCCATCGGACGCCTCCAGCTGGACGCGACCTTCAGCCCCGTTCGCCGTGTCGCCTACTCGGTGGAAAGCGCCCGGGTGGAACAGCGGACGGACCTGGACAAGCTGGTGATTGACCTGGAGACCAACGGTACGATCGACCCCGAAGAAGCGATTCGTCGGGCCGCGACCATTCTCCAGCAGCAACTGGCGGTGTTTGTCGATTTCGATCACGAGAAAGAGCCGGAACGAGTAGAGGAAGAGGAGGAAATCGATCCGATTCTGCTGCGGCCGGTGGATGATCTGGAATTGACCGTGCGTTCAGCAAACTGCCTGAAGGCTGAAAACATTTACTACATCGGCGATCTGATCCAGCGCACAGAAGTGGAGCTGCTGAAGACGCCTAACCTTGGCAAGAAGTCGCTGACCGAGATCAAGGACGTTCTGGCGTCCCGTGGTCTGTCTCTGGGTATGCGGCTTGACAACTGGCCCCCGGCTAGCCTGCGCGGCGATGACCGGGTTCTGGGCGGTTGATCGCCGATTAGTTTAAGGTAAGGAATCAGAGCAATGCGTCATCGTAAGAGTGGTCGTAAGTTCAACAGGACCAGCGCGCATCGCAAGGCCATGTTCCGTAACATGACCGCGTCGCTGGTTGAGCACGAGCTGATCAAAACGACTCTCCCGAAAGCCAAAGAGCTGCGTCGGGTGGCAGAGCCGTTGATCACGCTGTCCAAAACGGATTCGGTCGCGAACCGTCGCCTGGCGTTTGCCCGCCTGCGCAACGACGCGGCGGTCGCCAAGCTTTTCGACGAGCTGGGGCCCCGCTACAGCGACCGTCCGGGTGGTTATCTTCGCATCCTGAAGTGCGGTTACCGTGCCGGTGACAATGCGCCCATGGCGTATGTCGAGCTGGTCGGTCGTCCGATGGATGTGGACGCCGAAGAGATTGACGACGAAGAGTAAGTTCGCGCTTCGCGGTCATCCAAAAAAGCCGGAGGGAAACCTCCGGCTTTTTTGTTGCCCGTGTCAGGCGTCGCCAAGCAGGGGCTTGAGGTAACGACCGGTATGGGAGTCGGGGTGTTCGGCAACCTCTTCCGGCGTGCCTTCGGCGATGATGCGCCCGCCTCCGGAGCCACCTTCCGGACCGAGATCCACGATCCAGTCCGCCGTCTTGATCACGTCCAGGTTGTGCTCGATTACCACGATGGTGTTGCCGTGGTCTCGCAGGCGCTGGAGGACGTTGAGCAGCTGTTGGATATCATAGAAATGCAGGCCCGTGGTCGGCTCGTCCAGGATATAAAGCGTTTTACCGGTATCCCGTTTGGACAGCTCCTTCGCCAGTTTGACCCGCTGGGCCTCGCCACCGGATAGGGTGACGGCACTCTGGCCAAGCCGGATATAGGACAGCCCGACGTCGATGAGCGTTTGCAGCTTGCGGGCAATGAACGGCACGGGGTCAAAGAATTCCCGAGCCTCCTCCACGGTCATTTCGAGCACTTCGTGAATGTTTTTGCCCTTGTACCGGACCTCCAGGGTTTCCCGGTTGTAACGCTTGCCCTTGCAGACGTCGCAAGGTACGTAGATGTCGGGCAGAAAGTGCATTTCGACCTTGATGACGCCGTCGCCCTGACAGGCTTCGCAGCGGCCCCCTTTGACGTTGAAGGAGAAACGCCCAGGCTTGTAGCCACGGGAGCGTGCCTCCTGAGTGCCCGCGAACAGTTCCCGTATGGGAGTGAACAGGCCGGTGTAGGTTGCTGGGTTCGATCGTGGGGTCCGCCCGATGGGGCTTTGGTCGATGTCGATGACCTTGTCCAGGTGCTCCAGTCCCTCGATGGCGTGGTAAGGGGCGTGGCCCAGAGTGCTTGCCTTGTTCAGTTTGGCGGCGACAACCGGGTACAGCGTGCCATTGATCAGGGTAGACTTGCCCGAGCCTGAGACACCGGTAATGCAGGTCATCACGCCCAGTGGCAGCGTGAGCGTGACACCCTGGAGGTTATTGCCGGAGGCTCCCCTGAGCACAAGCTGTTTGCCCGAACCGGTGTTGCGCTCGGCGGGCACCATGATTTTCCGGCGTCCACTCAGGTACTGGCCGGTCAGGGAATCGGGGTTGCCGATGATCTGTTCGGGGGAGCCCTGAGCCACGACCCGGCCGCCATGCACGCCCGCCCCTGGGCCAATGTCGATGATATGGTCGGCGGCGCGGATGGCGTCTTCGTCGTGCTCGACCACGATGACGGTGTTGCCAAGGTCTCGCAGGTGGGTCAGGGTGGCCAGAAGGCGATCGTTGTCACGCTGGTGCAGACCAATGGACGGCTCGTCGAGGATGTACATGACGCCGACCAGGCCGGCACCGATCTGGCTGGCCAGGCGGATGCGTTGGGCCTCGCCGCCGGAAAGCGTGTCGGCACTGCGTTCCAGCGTCAGGTATTCAAGACCGACGTTGACCAGAAATTTCAAGCGCTCCCGGACTTCCTTGAGAATCTTTTCGGCAATTTCGCCTTTGCGGCCCGGCAGGGTCAGGTTCTGGAAGTATTCGTAGGCTTCCCCCACGGGCAGTCGGGTAATGTCCGGCAGGTTGCGGTCTCCGATAAAGACATGGCGCGCGCTTCGGCGTAGCCGGGAGCCGCCGCAGTCCTTGCAGGGTTGGGTGCTGAGGTTCCGTGCCAGTTCCTCTCGCATACTCTGGGAGTCCGTTTCCCGATAGCGCCGTTCCAGATTGGGAATGATGCCCTCGAACGGATGGGCCTTCTCCATGATATGGCCCCGGGAATTGACGTAGCGAAAGGGGATGTCTTCGTCTCCCGAACCATAGAGCAGTATGTTGCGAAACGACTCCGGCAGATCGAGCCAGGGCGTATCCAGGTCGACGCCGTAGTGTTCCGCAACGCTGGAGATCATCTGGAAGTAGTACACGGCACGCCGGTCCCACCCCTTGATGGCGCCTTCGGCGAGCGTGGCCTCCGGGTGCTGAATGATTTTTTCCGGGTCGAAGAACTGCCGTACGCCCAGGCCGTCACAAGTAGGGCAGGCGCCGGCGGGGTTGTTAAAGGAAAACAGGCGCGGTTCAAGCTCGCTGAGAGAGTAGCCGCACTGGGTACAGGCGAAACGGGCGGAGAAGGTGTGCTCATGCTCCGACTCGTCCATGGCAGCGACCAAGGCAAGACCGTCGGCCAGCTCCAGCGCTGTTTCGAAACTCTCGGCCAGTCGCTGTTCCAGGCCGGGCTTGACCTTGAATCGATCCACCACCACGTCGATCCGGTGCTTTCGTTTCTTGTCGAGCGGGGGGATGTCGTCAATGTCATATACGGTGCCATCCACCCGCAGCCGAATGAACCCCTGGCTGCGCATGGCCTCGATGACCTGGAGGTGTTCTCCCTTGCGGTCACGAACCACCGGGGCCAGGATCATCAGGCGGCTGCCTTCCGGCATGGCCAGAACCTGGTCTACCATCTGGCTGACGGTCTGCGCTTCAAGGGGCTGACCGTGGTCGGGACAGCGCGGCTCCCCCGCCCGGGCAAACAGCAGGCGCAGGTAGTCGTAGATTTCGGTGATGGTGCCCACGGTCGAGCGCGGGTTGTGGGAGGTGGACTTCTGCTCAATGGAAATGGCCGGGGACAGTCCTTCGATGTGGTCCACGTCCGGCTTCTCCATCATCGAAAGGAATTGCCGCGCATAAGTGGACAGCGACTCCACGTAACGGCGTTGTCCTTCGGCGTACAGGGTATCGAACGCGAGCGAGGATTTGCCCGAGCCGGACAGGCCGGTGATGACGATCAGCTTGTCCCGCGGCATGTCCAGGTCGATATTTTTCAGATTGTGGGTGCGAGCGCCCTTGATCTGGATGCGGTCCATAACCCCCTCTCTACGGAAGCAAAACGGCAAGTATACCGTGTTCACCGGGTGGCGGTGAAACGATGAGGGCCCGGAATTCTCCCGGTCCCTCGGGGGTGGCCTTTCTGTTACAATGCGCGACCTGCGGCGATCCTGCTGGTGGTTTGTCGTGACCTGTTAACACTTTCCCGCTTTGAGGTTGCCATTGTCATGAATGCGCTGGAAAGACGTTCCGTGGCCGCGCTGGCATCTGTCTACGCCATGCGGATGCTTGGCCTGTTCATGGTCATGCCGGTCTTCGTGCTTCTGGGGGAAGGCCTTCAGGGCGCCACCCCGGCCCTCCTGGGACTGGCCATTGGCGCTTACGGCCTGAGTCAGGCGCTGTTGCAGATTCCGTTTGGCCTGCTGTCCGACCGGGTGGGGCGCAAGCCGATGATCTACCTGGGGTTGCTGTTGTTTGCTGGCGGCAGCCTGCTGGCCGGGGCGGCGGATTCGATCTACCTGGTGATCGCCGGGCGCATGTTACAAGGCGCCGGCGCCATTGCCAGTGTGCTCATGGCGTTGCTGAGCGACTTGACCCGGGAGGAAGAGCGCACCAAGGCCATGGCCGTCGTGGGTATGTCGATCGGCGTGTCGTTTTCCGTATCGCTGGTGCTCGGGCCGGTGCTGGGGTCGCTCTGGGGGTTGTCCGGCCTGTTTTATGTCACGGCCGGGCTGGCCCTGGTGGCCCTGGTGATCGTAGGGCGGGTGGTGCCCACGCCGCGTCAGCACAAGGCCAGCGCCGATGCCTTGCCCGCGCGGCAGATGCTGGTCCGGGTCTTGACCGAAGGCCGCCTGCTGCGCCTCGATTTTGGCATTTTCGCCCTGCACCTGGTGCTGACGTCGCTGTTTCTGGTGGTTCCGGTTTTTCTCGAGCAGCGTCTGGGGCTGGCGGGCAGCGACCACTGGTGGTTTTATCTGTCGGTGATGGCGACCTCTTTCTTTGCCATGGTGCCCTTTATCATCATTGGTGAAAAGAAACGCAAGATGAAGGCCGTGCTGTGCGGTGCGGTGGCGCTGCTGACGCTGTCGGCCGCCGCGCTGCTGCTGTCCGGACACAGTCTGGTGGGCACCTGGGCGGTGTTGTTCGCCTTCTTCATGGCGTTCAACCTGCTCGAGGCCACATTGCCGTCGCTGGTCAGTAAGGAAGCGCCGGCGGCGGGCAAGGGGGCCGCTATGGGGGTGTATTCCACCTCACAGTTCCTGGGCGCGTTTATCGGTGGTGCCCTGGGAGGGCTGTTGCAGGAGTCTGTGGGCATCCCGGGGGTCATCGGTTTGATGGTTCTGGTGCTGCTGAGCTGGCTCGTGGTTGCGCTTACCATGCCGGCGCCAGGTTACACGACGAGTTTCGTGGTACAGTTGAAAGAAGCGGCTGACGGCAGTTATGGGGCGGTCGATCAGTGCCTGCGGGGGTTGCCCGGGGTTCAGGACGTGGTCATCCTGAAAGATGAAGCCACCGCTTACCTGAAGGTGGATCGGCAGCATTTTGATGAGCAGTCGCTTGCAGGCTTGGCGTTTGTCCGGCAGGGTAGCAATTCTTGAATCCGGAAACCGGCACGGACGGCTGGTTTTCCCTTTAACACAGTCAGGAGTGAACAATGGCGCGAGGCGTAAACAAGGTCATTCTCATCGGGAATCTGGGGCAGGACCCGGAAACCCGTTACACCCCGAATGGAAATGCCGTGGTGAACCTGAATCTGGCGACCGACGAAAGTTATAAGGATCGCCAGACCGGTCAGATGGTGCCCCGGACCGAATGGCACCGGGTGGTATTGTTTGGCAAGGTGGCGGAAGTCGCCGGCCAGTATCTGCGCAAGGGCTCCAAGGTCTATATCGAGGGGCGGTTGCAGACCCGCAAATGGCAGGGGCAGGACGGCCAGGACCGTTACACCACCGAGGTGGTGGTTGATATGAATGGCCAGATGCAAATGCTCGACAGCCGGGGCGACAGCGGAATGGGCCAGGGCAGTGCGCCGGCGGGCCGGCCGCAGTCATCCGGGTACGGTGGCGGCCAGCCTTCCCAGGGTGCGCCCGCCCAGTCCAGTGCTCCCTCCGGGGGGTACAGTCAGCCGTCTCAGGGAAGCATGCCTGAGCCGGTCGACGACTTTGATGACGACATTCCGTTCTGAGTGCAATCCGTGTATTGACTGAGCGCAGCAGGCCCCCGGTGCCCGACGGTACCGGGGGCTTTTTGTAAAAAAAGGCGGCTGAAGCCGCCCGAACTTTCAACGAACCCCGGCGGTTCGCTGATCGTCAGTCTTCATCACCGTCGGGGTGATCCAGCCCCAGCTCGTTGATCTTCCGGGTCAGGGTGTTACGGCCCCAACCAAGGAGGATGGAGGCATCCCGGCGCCGTCCGCCGGTGTGCTTCAGGGCGGTCTCGATCATGATCTTCTCGAACTCCGGCACGGCCGTGTCCAGAATGCCTTTTTTGCCCCGTTTCAGTTCCTGTTCGGCCCAGAGCCGTAACCCTTCCTGCCAGGTGTGGCCGGTCGCGGTGGTTTCTGTCTCCGCCTGATGCAGCAGTTCGGGAGGCAGGTCGTCGATGTGAATTTCCCGGCCGCTGGCCATCACCGTGAGCCAACGGCAGGTGTTTTCCAGCTGCCGCACGTTGCCTGGCCAGGGCAGGGTGGTGAGGTATTCCTCGGCTTCCGGACGCAGGACCTTGGGTTCCACCGCCAGTTCCTTGGCCGCACGCTTCAAAAAATGCTGCATGAGCCGGGGAATGTCCTCCCGTCGTTCCGACAGCTTGGGCAGGTGCACCCGAATGACGTTCAGGCGGTGGAACAGGTCTTCCCGGAAATTGCCGGCCTGCACCAGCTTTTCCAGATCCTGGTGGGTGGCGGCGATGATGCGGACATCCACCTTGATTGGGGTGGTGCCGCCCACGCGGTAGAACTCGCCATCGGCCAGCACCCGCAGCAGGCGAGTCTGGGTGTCGGCCGGCATGTCACCGATCTCATCCAGAAACAGGGTGCCGCCGTTGGCCTGTTCGAAGCGGCCCTGGCGGGCCGAGCCGGCGCCGGTGAAGGCGCCTTTTTCGTGGCCGAACAGCTCGGACTCGATCAGATCCTTGGGAATGGCAGCCATGTTCAGGGCAATAAACGGCCCATTCTTCCGGGGGCTGTGATTGTGCAGCGCCCGCGCGACCAGTTCCTTGCCGGTGCCGCTCTCACCGTTGATCAGTACGGTGATGTTGGAATGGGACAGCCGGCCAATGGCACGAAACACCTCCTGCATGGCCGGTGCCTCGCCAATGATTTCGGCATTGCGGGGCAGGCTGTCCGCCTGTGGTTCGGCGTTGGCCCGCTGCTCATGGCTGTGGGCCACGGCCCGCTTGACTAGGCCGACGGCATCGTCGACATCGAACGGCTTGGGCAGGTATTCAAAGGCTCCGGTCTGGTAACTGGTGACGGCGCTTTCCAAATCGGAGTGTGCGGTCATGATGATGACCGGTACATCCGGGTGCCGCTCGACAATTTGTGCCAGCAGGGAAATACCGTCGATGCCCGGCATACGGATGTCGCTGATGATGGCGTCGGGGCGTTCGTGTTCGAGCCGGGCCATGATGCCCTCGCCGCTGTCGAAGACGCGGGGGTGCAGGCCAGCCTGGGTCAGGGCTCGCTCCAGGACCCATCGTATGCTGCGGTCGTCGTCTATGATCCAGACGTTCGCCGGTTGGTTCATGGGGTTTCCTCCAGGGGCAGGAAGATGATGAAGTCGGTACGGCCGGGCTTGCTTTCGCACTCAACCAGCCCGTGATGTTGTCCGATGATGCTCTGGGTGATGGACAGCCCCAGGCCGGTGCCCGAGGCCCGTCCGCTGATCATCGGGTAGAAGATGTTCTGCAATAGGTCCGGAGGAATACCCGGGCCGTTGTCTATGATGTCCACCCGGCAGGCCAGACGGTGACGCTTATGGCCGATGGTGAACTGGCGCAGCGCCCGGGTCCGGAAGGTGATGGTGGGCGGCTCGTCGCCGGCCCGGTTTTCCTGCTCGAAGGCGGCCTCCATAGCGTTACGGGCAATGTTGAGGAACGCCTGGATCAGTTGCTCCTTGTCGGCCCGAAGTTCCGGCAGGCTGGGGTCGTAATCACGCAGGAGCAGCACCCGACCCTTGCTTTCGGCCTCCAGCAGCGTCCGAACCCGCTCCAGAATCTCATGGATGTTGGTGGGGGCGAACTGCAGTGCCTTGTTGGGGCCGAGCATGCGATCCACCAGGCTTCGCAGGCGGTCGGCTTCGTCGATGATCACCTGGGTGTATTCTCGCTGGCTCTCGTCACTCAGTTCCCGGTCCAGCAGCTGGGCCGCGCCCCGGATACCCCCGAGGGGGTTCTTGATTTCATGGGCCATGCCCCGCACCAGGATCCGTGTGGTTTCCTGCTGGGAGATCAGGTCTTCCTCCCGGGTGATCCGCAACAGCCGGTCCCTGGGCTGGATTTCGAGCAACAGTTCGGTGGGCTCCAGGGAAATGGGAGAGACGGAGTAATCAACCGTCAGGCGGTTGCCGCTGGTCAGTACGAACTGCGCTTCGCGCCGGGTGTAGGGCTGGCCGTTATTCAGGGCCGCGTACAGGGTTTTCAGGGCATCCTCGGAGGCCAGCAGGATGTCCTGGAAAGGTTGTCCCTGGCTGCGGGTCATACTGGTTTCGAACAGGCTCTCGGCGGACGGATTCAGGTAGCGGATTCTCAGGTTCTCTTCGAGGACGAGCACCGCCGTTGTCAGGCTATCCAGAATGCTCTTGTATCCGTCGTTAGAAGCCGGGGCGAAAGCCATGGGGTATTCCTGTCGGTCGTTTTATCGATGGCGGTAGTGAAATTGCAAGAACTGAACCACATTGACAACGGCCAGATTAAAAAAGGGCAAAGTTCGGGCACTGGCTCGAAATGGCGCGTCATGGTTGCCGTACCCTGGTGCATGGCTACGAAGCCGGCCGGCGGCCCGGGTGGCGGTCGCCCCGTTGATGATCAGAGTATGGCCTTTTTATGGGGCGTACGCACCAAAATGATGCAAGCGAAGGTCAGTTGAGAACCGAAGGACGGTGGACGGTGAAGGTCACGCTGGGCCCGGTTTTAACCTGAACCCCGTTTTCATCGATGATGTGGACACGGGCCTCGTGGGTGCCCCGGAACACGTTGTTGACCAGGATGTTGCCAGACTCGGACTGTCCGACCGGCTGGCCATCCAGGGTCAGCTCGTACTTGTGGCCTGGTTGCAGGCCGGGGGTGCTGGTTACCTGGAACTGGATGTCGCCGTTGCCGCTGTGAAAGGCTTGGTCCTGCTTTGGATAGGTGATGGACACGCTGTCGTAGACCGCGCCCTCGCGCTGAACCTCGGCTCGAAGCTTGCGGGTTTCCTGGACCACCTGGGGCTTGGGTAGGGTGATGGTGGTCACGGGTTTGACCTCGATGGCTTCCCCGCCTTCGATGGGCTCATCCGAGAAGGTCACGTTGCCCTGGGCGTCCACATGCCGGTAGACCTCCGCCGAGACCGGAGCCGCCGCCAGAATGAGGATGCCCGCTGCCAATCCGTACCATGCCTTCATAGGGTTTGCCCCGTGAAATTGCTTTGGTCTGATTATCGGCAGCCGTTCGTGCCTTTTCAACGCCATGCCCCGGCGAGTTTGGTTACATATCGTTAAGGGCGGGCCTGTGTGCGGGAGCGCACAAAAAAGCCCCGCAGCAGCGGGGCTTGTCCGTGCGTATCGGTGAGCCGATCAGCAGGAGTAGTACAGCTCGAACTCGACCGGGTGGGTGGTCATGTTCAGGCGCTCGACTTCCGCCCGCTTCAGGTCGATGTAGCCGGCAATCATATCCTCGGTGAACACGCCGCCGCGGGTCAGGAACTCGTGGTTCTGCTCCAGGCAGTCCAGGGCTTCCTGCAGGGTGGCGGCAACCGTCGGGATGTTGGCGGCCTCTTCCTTCGGCAGGTCGTACAGGTCCTTGTCCATGGCGTCGCCCGGGTGGATCTTGTTCTGGATGCCATCCAGGCCGGCCATCAGCATGGCCGCGAAGGCCAGGTACGGGTTGGCGGACGGATCCGGGAAGCGCACCTCGATGCGGCGGGCTTTCGGGCTGTTCACGTACGGAATCCGGATGGAGGCGGAACGGTTGCGGGCGGAGTAGGCCAGCATGACCGGCGCCTCGAAGCCCGGTACCAGGCGCTTGTAGCTGTTGGTAGAGGCGTTGGTGAAGGCGTTGATGGTTTTGGCGTGTTTGATGATCCCGCCGATGTAGTACAGGGCGATCTCGCTCAGGCCCGCGTAGCCGTCGCCGGCGAAGATGTTCTTGCCGTCCTTGCTCAGGGACTGGTGCACGTGCATGCCGGAACCGTTGTCACCAACCACCGGCTTTGGCATGAAAGTCGCCGTCTTGCCGTAGGCGTGCGCGACGTTGTGCACGCAGTATTTCAGGATCTGGACCTCATCCGCCTTGCGAGTCAGGGTGTTGGCGCCCACGCCGATCTCGCACTGGCCGGCGGTGCCCACTTCGTGGTGGTGAACCTCAATGTTCAGGCCCATGGATTCCATGGCGGCACACATGGCACCCCGCAGGTCATGCAGGCTGTCTACCGGCGGTACCGGGAAGTAGCCGCCCTTGACACCTGGGCGGTGGCCGATGTTGTTGCGGTCGAAGTCCTCGCCGGATACCCAGGCCGCTTCCTCGGAATGCAGCTCGTACATGGCGCCCTTCATGTCCACGCTCCATTTCACGGAGTCGAACACGAAGAACTCGGGCTCCGGACCGAACAGCGCGCTGTCGGCGATACCGGTGGATTTCAGGTATTCCTCGGCGCGACGGGCAACGGAACGGGGGTCGCGCTCGTAACCCTGCATGGTGGAGGGTTCGACGATGTCACAGGTGATGTTAACGGTGGTCTCTTCGGTGAACGGGTCCAGCACGGCGGTGGTGTCGTCCGGCATCAGGATCATGTCGGATTCGTTGATCCCTTTCCAGCCGGCGATGGAGGAGCCATCGAACATCTTGCCATCCGCGAAGAAATCTTCGTTGACTTCGCTGGCCGGCAGGGTCACGTGCTGCTCTTTACCGCGGCTGTCGGTAAAACGCAGGTCAATCCATTTGGCTTCGTGTTCTTTGATCAAATCAATCGTTTTGGACATTGTGCATGCTCCGTGAGTGGACCCGAGTACGGGTTGTTTCATATGCGTTGTGCCGGATCGTCCAGGGTGCCTGAAGTCCGATCGTAAGGTTCAGGTTCAGGCAGCTTATCAAAAGCTGTTCACCGTTACCCACATATTTCGGCTGCTCAGACTGAAGCAAGGGGCTTGCCAGTTTTGGACGCCTGCGCCAGAACGGCGCAGTGGCGCCATTTTCGAGCGCTTCGTCACGCGGAAGGGGGGATTGGGCCCGGTCCATGCGCACCAAAGTTGCGCACCTATGTGGTGCATGCCGTCTATTTGTGATTCAAAGTGGTGCAATTGCCGCGCGCGCGGGTGTGTCGTCAATCTTCATATTAACGGCAACCAGTTTTCGATATACTGCGCGCCGCTTAACCAGCCTCAGGATATCAGTTGTGATTGAAAAGCTTCGTAACATTGCCATCATCGCGCACGTCGACCATGGCAAGACCACCCTCGTCGACAAACTGCTGCAGCAGTCCGGTACTCTGGATCGCAAGAATGCCGGCGACGAACGGGTCATGGATTCCAATGACCAGGAGCGGGAACGCGGAATTACCATCCTGGCCAAGAACACGGCCATCCGGTGGCAGGACTACCGGATCAACATCGTGGACACCCCGGGCCACGCCGATTTTGGTGGTGAGGTAGAGCGGGTCCTGTCGATGGTCGATTCGGTGCTGCTGCTGGTGGATGCCCAAGACGGGCCCATGCCCCAGACCCGTTTCGTCACGCAGAAGGCGTTTGACCGCGGGCTGCGCCCGATTGTTGTGGTCAACAAGGTGGACCGTCCGGGGGCCCGCCCCGATTGGGTGATCAACGAAGTGTTCGACCTGTTCGACAGCCTGGGGGCGACCGACGAACAGCTCGACTTTCCCATCGTCTACGCTTCCGCGCTGAACGGTGTCGCCGGGCCCGAGCCGGATCAGTTGGCGGAAGACATGACGCCGCTGTTCGAGGCGATCGTCCGAAATGTGCCGGCACCGGAAGTCGACCTGGACGCTCCGTTCCAGATGCAGGTGTCGCAGCTGGACTACGACAGCTACGTCGGCGTCATCGGCATCGGCCGCATCACCCGGGGACGGCTGCGCCCGGGCCAGGCGGTGGCGGTGCTTGACCGCGAAGGCAAGAAACGTAACGGTAAGGTGCTTGAGGTCAAGGGCTTCCATGGGCTCCAGCGGGTGCCGGTGGAAGAGGCCACGGCGGGGGACATTGTGTGCATCAGTGGCCTGAACGAACTCTACATTTCCGACACGCTCTGTGACCCGGCCAATCCGGAGGCGTTGCCGCCCCTGACGGTGGACGAGCCGACCGTGAGCATGACCTTCCAGGTCAACGACTCCCCGTTCGCGGGTAAGGAAGGCAAGTTCGTGACCAGCCGCAACATTAAGGAACGGCTGGAAAAAGAGCTTCTGCATAACGTCGCGCTGCGGGTGGAGCCGGGCGACTCGGCTGAAAAGTTTAAGGTGTCCGGCCGCGGAGAGCTGCATCTCTCGGTACTGATCGAAAACATGCGCCGGGAAGGGTTCGAGCTGGGGGTGTCCCGCCCTGAAGTGGTGCAGAAGGACGTGGATGGCGAAATCCACGAGCCCTACGAATTCGTCGTGGTGGACGTGGAAGAGCAGCACCAGGGCGCGATCATGGAAGCCATGGGCAATCGCCGGGCGGAATTGAAGAACATGGTGCCCGATGGCCGGGGGCGGACCCGTATGGAGTTTGTCATGCCGGCCCGCGGGCTGATCGGTTTCCGAAACCAGTTCCTCACCATGACGTCGGGCAGCGGTATCCTGACCAACGTGTTCGATCACTATGGGCCGGTCAAGGGCGGCGTGATCGAGCATCGCAACAACGGCGTTCTGGTGTCCATGGTGGACGGCAAGGTGCTGGGCTATGCCCTGATGACCCTGCAGGAACGTGGTCGGCTGTTCGTGGAGCCGGGTACCGAAGTCTATGAAGGCATGATCATCGGGATCCACAACCGGGACAACGACCTGGTGGTCAATCCGACCAAGGCTAAGCAGCTGACCAACATCCGCGCTGCGGGTTCGGATGAGAACATCATGCTGACCCCGCCGATCCGGATGAGCCTGGAGCAGGCCCTGGAGTTCATCGATGATGATGAACTGGTGGAGGTGACGCCACAGTCGATTCGGATCCGGAAAAAACTGCTCAAGGAGAACGAGCGTCGCCGGGCCAACAAAAAGTAGTCGCGCCACGCGCTGATCAAAAGGCATGCAGTTTCTGCATGCCTTTTTTATGGTTCATCGCGGATTAGCGTGAAAAAGTAGGAGACGGCGGTAAAACCGGTTAGTTTTGAGTTCGCCAAAACAAAAAAATCAACCGATCCACCGCCGTC
>MDSZ01070670.1_pt1 | contig 14439 bp, 17 predicted proteins | sample 811201 | NCBI WGS metagenome assembly MDSZ01 (sample SAMN05326647, study PRJNA326480) | marine metagenome | isolation source: seawater | place: Indian Ocean: North | collected 2010
ACATCCATATACCCAAAACATTTCTATACTTATCCCATATGTTTTGATTAACACCATAGAAGTTATGTGGTCTAACAATTGTATATTTTAATCCGTGTTGAGTATATGCTATCTTTAAATCTTGTTCTACCGAAAACTTAGCAACTCCGTATGGGTCAATTGGACATTGTTGTAACTCTTCACTAAATGGTGGTTCATATTTATCACCATATACTGACATTGAACTAGCAAATACAAATCTATCTATATCATATTGAATACTTTTAGTTATTAGATTTGTTGATGCTATCAAATTATTCTCATAATTATATTTTCTTATAAAAGGACTCAATCCTTCTGCTGCATATGCTGCAAAATGATAAACTATATCAGGTTTTTCATTTTTAAATACTCCATCAAGTTCATTTAAATCTGTAAGATTGAATTTATAAAACTTAACTTTTGAATTTACATTTTCAATATAACCACCACTTAAATCATCAACACCAACAACTTCATTATCTGTATTTTCTAATATCCAATCTGCAAGTCTTGAACCTAAAAGTCCTGCCACTCCTGTTATTAATACTTTTCCCATTCTATCTCCTTATATTAAAAATAGATTACAACTTTCAGAGATACTTCCACTCCAAGTCCATCCATTTTTTGAAATATATTTATTTTTACAATAATTAAATAAGTCCTTATCTAATATACAATTTTCTTTAAAAATATTATTATAATATACTTTTTTCATATTATCACTTATCGTAGTATTGAATCCCCAATTTGATTTAATCATAATATCCGTTATCAATACTGGTTTTGTTGTATTTTTTAAAACCAAATCAAAAAGTAATCTATGGTCAAAATGTCCATATTCCCCATATGGATTATGAGTAAAAACATAATCATAATCTTTCTCTAACTCAAGCATTCTATCTACAATATCTTGACACATTTTTCTCAATGGAGCTTGACTGTCAGATTCTTCTGTATTTTTTGGTAAATCCTTTGGTGGTCTTGATTGTGTCTTATAGAAACTTGAAGGATAATCTAAACATTCAACTTCAACATCCATATCATTACATATCTCAAATAAAGCTTCTTTTCTATATTTACACCAAGTCCTCTCTTCATTATAAAAATCAGAAGAACATATCAATACTTTTTTTTCTATATCCTTATACTGAAATATAGGATAACCAAATAATATTTCATCATCTGGGTGTGCCATAACCATTAAAACTTTCATTTTTTCTCCAAATATTTATTCTCTATTTCTTTCCAATTATCACGAAAAATTTCATATCTTATTCCCATTCTTTCTATATCTCTAATAACTTCTGTATATAATTCTATATAAGAATTTCCCCTTTCTTGTCCATATGAAAAATCATCTATGAATAAATGCACTATTTTATTTCTTAAAAAAATAGGTTTATCTGATGACCTATCAACTACATTTATTGATGTATATGGAAATTTATATAAATCTAACCAATCTTTTGTTATTTCATATGAATCTTTAAAATCTCTTGCACTCAAAAAATGAATATCCCACTCTTCTTTAAATCTGTTTAATACATCTAATGAACAATTCAAAACTTTATCTTTCATAACTTCTTCCCGTGTAAATGCATTTGGATGTATATCAGTTCCAGGAAAAGAAGGTAAAGACCATTTCTTAATTCGTTCCCAATGATTATTTATTGTACTATCTATATCACAATATAATTGTTTTTTCATTATCTACAATCCTCTATAAACTTATCATAATATTTATCATCACAAGAATAAGTAAATATATAATAATAATTATTACTATTATTCAATCCATATAAATTCCATTTTTTTGCAATTTCTATTGAAATATCATTTTTATCTATCAAAAATACAGGAGAATCATATCCTTCAAATACTTCTCTTATTTTTTTAGAATTTCTATTAATTTTATTTCTCAACTTATTCACATCAAAATTACATAAAACATCATATAAGTGTTTATAAATTGTCATTGGTGGTGTAGATGGTGTTTGATTTTTTAAACCATATTTTCTATATCTTGATAAATTCATATAAGAAAATATATCATCTTTCTTTAATTCATTCCAATAATTCTTTTTAACACATACTATTGATAACCCTGGTATTGAACCCAATTGTTTATTACTACAAGTAACAAATATATTTGTATCATTTGGTATATCATAATATGGAAATGAACTTATAGCATCTACTATACAACCTTCCCTTTCAAATACTTTATTTACTGATGTTTCTAATTGACAATATAAATTAACAGGAGTTTCTTTATAATTTTTTCTATTATAATTAGAATATAATTCTGATAATTTATTCCATCTCTCTGTAAAAGTTCCATTATGTCCAATAACATTTATATGTTTGTTCAATGACCAAAATACAGATTCTATTCCTATCGTTCCACTTCCAGGAATAAAAAGAACATCATAATCTTGTAAATCAAACTTATCAAGAAATAATTCTGTTATTTTTTTATGTAACTCAACAAATTCTTTATCTCTATGTGAATATGAAATAATAGACTCTGTTGATAAATGTGTATTAGGTCCGAACATTTATAAACTCCGATAAACTTTTATAGCATAAATCAAAATGGTTTTTTTTATCTAACCAATTATCATAATATAATGGTATTTTAGTATATAAGTCAAGCTTTTCTTTTACTAACCAATCAACTAAAATTTTAGGTTGATATGGATTCCAAAATGGTGGTAAAGTTGGATTAGTATGATTTGGTCCTCTACCTGAAAAATAAAATGGTTGAACTTCAAGGAAATAAATTTTATCATTAGAATCTGCTATTACATCTAATCCTTGATGATGTAATCCAAGTGAAGTTACAGCCCTTACAATTTCATCGTGATTATTTGAAATTATAGTTTGAACTCTTTCATTCTGTGTAACAAAAACATCTTTCATTTCTTCTGTAAATTTATTAGATATTGCACACCAATCTTGACTAACTCTTGCATATCCTGATACTACTTTATTTCCAGCCATATGGATTCTAAAAGAAGTTTTCCAACCATTTTCAATGGATGTATCAATAAATTCTACACATATTTTTTTAGTTCCAATCCTACGAAGAGTTGAAAAATCCTCTTCAAGTTTTTTAAAATATTTTTCAAAATCACTATCATTTTCCACGAGATAGGTATTTTCACCTGTTGCTCTATCATTTAACCTTAATAAAAATGGATAATCCATTCTTTTACTTTCAAAATCTTCACGAGTATCGTATGAAAATACTTTTGGACAACTTATTCCAACTTCTTCCCATTTTTTAAAACATTCTTCTTTTTGATCTGTATAATGATAACTTCCCATAGGATTAACAATCTTACATTTTGAATTTAATGCTTTATATGACTTCTCGTGTTCAAGTAATTGATTGAAAGTATTAACATTCAAACTCTCTGTATTAATTCTCCAAAATAAAACATCTGAATCTGACACGGAAACTTGTTCCCCAAAATATTTTTTAACTGCATCTAATTCATATGGCCTCCAATATGAACCTACACTAATTTCACTAAAACTCATCTATCATACTCCTCTTTCCACCATTCATATATCTCTTTATGACCAACATGCAATGATAATGGATGTTCTATACCATTATGTTCCTTACAAACTAACCAATTGACAGGTAAACAATATGGAAACATTTTTGTTTTCCATATAGTTCTATATAATCCTGCCTGACCACGAGATGGATTATTTTGTTGTTCCCATATTAAATTATCTAAAAACACCTCTGACTTCTCATCGTGTTTATTATGAAATGTAACTCCCATATTATACGAGTTCATATAGTTAGGCATATCTTTACAAAAATTCTTATCAAAAGGTAATACATCCATTCCTTTATCCAGATCACCTATGTTACCTTCATAAGTCTTAATAAACATTCTTGGATTCTGAACCATAGATATTCCATAATGATATGCAATATCAAATCCTTCAAAAAATCCTTCGTGAACTATATAGATGTCATTGTCCAAATACAAAGTAACATCATATTCACTTTCCTTTAATGATATCAATCTCCATAAACTACTATTTCTATTCTCTTCTCTCTGTGGATATCTAATCCTTTCAAACTTTTTAAATGTAACATTATCCAATGAAAAGTTATGTTCCTCTAAATCGTGGCATATAGTTATAGGAATATCTGGTCTATATTTACGAATCAATTCAATTGACTTATGTAAATTACTCATATCCCTATTACCAACCACTACATAATTAATACCAATCGTATAAGACATTATAAACCTCTCTCATTTAATACAGAATCAGATACTACCAACCCACTAATAGAATTGATACCGTATGTAGGAAACTTATCACTAAAATATCCTTCTGAAAATGGCCAATCTTTTGTTTGTTGTATAGGACTTAACATATTAAAATCTCTACCATACTTATTCAACAACAATTGTATTGCCTCATTACCCTTTGAGTGTTTTGTCTGATAAACATCGTGTGTTAAAAATAATAATTTAGACATATCACATAAATCTTTGACATCATCAATATTCTCTTGTGTTAATCCAGCGTCTGTAAATATACCATCAAATTTTCTACCAGTTGTTTTCAGTAGTGAAAATAATTTATTTGAATGGCAATGATGATATTCTATATTCTTACTTAACTCATTGTCATAATCATCATAGAATATTCCTTGATTATCACAAGTAACTATCTTAAAATCATCTCCATATACATCTCTTAATGCCATTGCTATAACATAAGTCGTAGTTCCAATCCAAGTTCCAATCTCAATAATTCGTTTTGGTTTCAACACCAATGCAACTAAATACCAAAATCTCAAATCAGGAGTATATGGTGAACCACCAGCAACACCAGGACCCATAGGAACATTTGAATCATTTGATGCTCTTAAATGTAATTCCTTTTCAAGTTTGGATATTCTATCAAATCTATCCTTTAAATCTATACCTGATAAATCTATCAATTTTTCATAAAAAATATTTGGATTTATTTCATTCATTCAAGTTCCCCAATATCAAATATATGTTTAAGAGATGCCTTTAAATGTAAAATCTTATAATCAGTATTTCCAATTGCAGTTCTTAACATTTCCTTTGATGTTTCATCTCCCATAATATCTGTTGATGGACAATAATTATATTGAGGACCTATATCTAATAAAACTAAATCACTTAACTCTTCTGGTAATCCTTTATCATTGATAATACATAAAAAATCTTGATCAACCCACCAATCTAAACTATCTCCTCTACCTACTTGTCTTCTCCATTCCACCAATGTATCCCAAGAAGGATTTTGAATTTGATTTATATAAAATTCTACAAATCTCCTTGACTTCTCATTATTAACAAATCCCCATACACCAGCATTTATTGACCATTTATATGAATAACCTCGTGAAGTTATAAACACATCACCATTACTAAATCTTTCAAATAACTTAAATGGGTCATCTTGAAAATATAAATCAGAATCTAAAACTAAAACACAATCACCATCAGAACTCATAGATGTATCATCGATTACCTTCTGAATAGTTTCTATTTTATTTGCCATTCTGCGATTATCCCAAGTTGAATGATCTAACTCTTTGAAATCAATATTAAATTCACTTAACCTATCAATATTTTTTAATTCATCTTTAAATGTATAAAGATAAATCTTACAATCCTCTGAATGTCTTCTTAAAGACTTAATACACTTATACTCTAACTCTGTAATTTCTCCTGTATGTATCATATAAACTATTTTATTTGACATATTATTCCCCTAAATATTTTTTAACATATTCACCAAAACCATTAGCATCAATTGATTCCTTTATCCTCTGTTCAATAGTGGGAACTGAATGACCACTCTTGAAATGAACTATATCACACGAATCTATTTCAGATATATTTCTGGCATTTACAATACTTTCCTCAACATCACCGATAGTGAATATATCACTATGTAATTTTACTGTTTTTGTTAATGCTGGACTTTCTTTATTTGGTGTAGTAATACTATCTATATAACCATTCCATTTTTCTAAAAAATTCCTACCATTAGAATTATTAACAATTGTAAAACTTGCCAGATAAGGTGAATGTTGATGATTCCACCCTCTAAAACAAGCCTGTATATCATACTTCGTATCAATATGATGATATATATCTTTTACAAACATACAATCTAAATCTGACATAATAATTGGATATGAACTATACTCATCTATCACATCCATTAATTTTTTAGTTTTCATTTTTACTGTATTTAACCAATCTTTTCCGTGAACACCACCTTCAAGACTTGTATCTATTCCAGATTCAATTATTTTAACTTTATCAAACTGTTTAAAATATTCTATATCTTCTGGTTTTAATCCAGTATCAACTAAAAATATATTATCAATCTTATCTAAATCTAATTTATCATATATTGAATTTATCCATATCTTACCGAACTTCATATAGATTGAATTTATAACAGAATACAAATTATATTTATCAACTTTTTCACCAACATTTATATTTTCATATAGATTATTCTGTTGTTCTTGTTTAGTTATTTCCTTATGATGATATAAACTTAACTCTTCTTGTGGTGGTAAATGTGAATAAGATTTATGTCCATCAATTCTTTCGTGAACTGGTTTAATCCATTTTATATAATCACAATTTTTATAAACTCTTGCCTGATAATCTGGATAATTTACCCAACCTTTTTCAGTTACATTCCAACCCCATTTTTTAATATGCTCTTCTGTCAATCCCTTTACAGTATTAACTCTTGGTAACCAAATTAAATCTACTTCATTTATTTCTAATATCTGTTTTATCTGACTAATCAATATAGGATGAGGCATTTCATCTGCATCTATATTAAAAATATAATCACCATCACACATAGAGTTAAGATAATTTTTTTGTGCAGAAAAATTTCTATTCAATTTTCTCTGTTCAAGTTTAATTGTTTTTGTATGACCATATTGTGCAATCCAACTTGTAAATACTTCTTGTGTCTTCTCATCTGAATAATCATCAAGAATTACTATTTCATCTTCTGCATCTGTATTGTGAACCAGAAACTCTAATAACTTATTAATCTCTTCTGTTTCATTATGTGTCGTTATCGCGTAACTTATAACCATTTAATTCTCCTTATTCTATAACAAATAAATTCATCTTAACATTATCTAAATGACATAAACCATAATTTTTAAAATATATATTTTTATATGATGGGTCGTGAACATTATGTCGTTTAACAAACTCACCCAATCTATTCAAGAAAGGTAAATCATCTGTTATAACCTTTGTTCTTAATTTATTTCTATTTACCGTTTGTTGTATCAATCTTTCAGTTCCAGTCAATCCAAGTTCTCTTTGATCAAATGGTCTATTATTACCAATAAATAAAAAATATTTTTCATCACAATCCCTCGACTCCATCATAAAAAAATCTTTAACAGATTTTGAACGAATGATAAAAAAATTAAATTGTGGAACAAAATCATCTTTAAGATAATGATTAATAAAATTAGGAATATTTAAATTATTATCAAATTTATGTATCCCACCATATCCAAAAAATGGCATTCCAAAGAAATCATAATTATCACTTTCAAGTTCAACATCTAAAAATATTTTTTCAATAAGATAATCATCAGTAATCATCCAAATATATTCCGTATCTAAATTATCAGAAACAAATTTATATGCCTTTTTTGTTAGATTTACACCACCCATAATCCATCCACGATTTTCATAATCTGATATAAACATACATTTGGGAAAATGTTTTTTATATACATCTTTCAATGAATCAAAAGATGAATCATCAATATTATCATTATCCTTATTATAATAAACAAGAATATTTTCAAACTTACTGAATACATCATAGTTCATTAATATTCTCTGTTCTATTTCAGTAAAATCATTAGTTTGAATACAACCGTGTATAACAAGAGTTGATTTAGGTATTAAATCTACATATTTCATTATTTATTATCTATATCCTTATTACTTTTTTTCTGAGCTAATTGTATTTGTTTTACTTTATAAGTCCGAGTTGTACTTTCTGCCCAAAACTCAGCTTCTTCCTTTGTCTTAAATCCTCTTATTTCTTTGTCTAAATTTTTACCTGCCCATTTACCACTAACTCTTTTCCATACATCACCTGGTTTATATCTAGCCTTTCTCTGTTTTCTATCAAATGTTTTTGGTTTTGGTTTGATTGGTGGTTTTTTCTCACTTGGAATAACACCTGCCTCTGCCAACATATCTATTGGAATATTATATTCATTTAATTCATCATTATTCAATTGGACAGCACTTCTTTTACATTTTTCCCAACTATATGTTTTGTACATTTCCTTTGAATTAAATAATCCTTTCAATTGATTATATACTGATTTTGGTTTTACTCTATCAGTTCCAACAAATCCAAAATTAAATTTAAAAAACTTACCTGATCTCTTATCTTCTAATACTAATTGAACCCCACCTGACTTTCTTATTATCAAAGGTAACTTTGTTTTCATACCAGGTATTCCAATATTTTTTTCTACAATCTGTAAAGCGTGTAATAAGTTTTTATCTTTTGAACCTGGGTCATATGGTGACATCATAACAATAACAGTTCTCATTTTTTCATTATATCTGAACCTAATAACCTGTCCTGCTGCTACTTTTGACCAACTCCAAGCAACCTTACCCATTATTTCATCCTCCTATCACCCCAAGAGGCTCCTTTAAATTTATAGTCAATTATTCTAATTCCACCTATACCATTATATTTATAAGTTCTGTAACAATCTGGTTTTCCCTTTAAATATGATTTTAATCTACTATGATAAAATTTATATGGGTCTCCGATATCTGCCTTTAACAATGGTAATCTTAATTTCAATAATCTCTTAATCCTACCTTGTGTTGTTTCTCTCATCAAATTAAGTAATTGTTTTAAATTTGATTCTGTTAAATAACTAACATTTAATCCGTGTAAATATCCTCTGTATCTTGGATTTAATACAAGAACAAGTGGTCTATTGTCATTAACTTCTTTACCTGAATAACTAAAACGAATTATACTACCAGGAACAATCTTCATCTTCGTTGATGATTTTTCACTTATAATATTTCTACGATGTTGAGAATCATATTTTTTATTTTTCATCAATATATCCTTTTAATTTAGTTATATCCATAGATACATTTTTGGGAACACTCGGTGGATGATAAACATCACATTTTACATCTGATTTAGTTTTCTTTGCTAAATCATACATTGATTTTTTTTCTGTTCCGACATTAAATACACCAGAACAATCCATATCAATGAGTTTTATAATCAAATCTGATATAACAGAAACATAATCAAAATTACCTACTTGGTTTAACCAAGCTTTATCATAAGTAAATGGTTCTTTTTTATGTGTTCCCCTTAACAATAAAAAATCATTTGATTTTGCTTGAACATAACCATCACCCAATAATTTTGTATATCCATACCAATTATTACAATGAACTGGAACATCTTCTTCTGATGCATCTTCTCTACTATTCGTGTAAATATAATCCGTTGATATATGAACTAACTTCTTATCATATCTATTACATATATCTACTAAATCAATCACACCCTTGTAGTTTATATCCCAATGTTTTTGTCTGTCCTTATCATATGTATCTGTATGTGCTATACAATTCACTATTACATCAAAAGTATCAATTAAATATTCATAAGTTTCTGGTTTTGTAAAATCAATATTATTTTCTTTTCTACTAATATAGTTCCAATTAGTTCTATTAAATATTTCTCTACCAAGTAATCCCTGTCCCAATATAAGCTTACTCATCTTCACTAAAAACCTCTATACACAAAACATTGGTATCGTTTATAAGAACATATCTACCATCCTTTAATTCAAGTTTTGTCATCTGTCCTTGTTTTATTGAAGTAGTAGATACTCCCTCAAATGTTCTTTTTATTCCATCTTTAAAATGAATAATTTGAGTAACATATTTACCTTGTTTCTTCAATGATGATTGTAAATCTCCCATTAAGAATACCTCTCGGTTAATCTCTCTCTTATATAATCAAATATAACATCATCATAATGTGGTGAAGCTCCAATAAAAAATACTTTATCTAGCACTTTATTTGATTTTGGATATTTACTATAATCATCTAATTGACTATATCCAGGGTGTAATAATATATTACCAGCAAAATAATTTCTTGTCTGAACTTTTATTTCTTCAAAGTATTTTACTAAATCATCTTTCTGCTTTTTATTATCACATACTATCGGTGTTCCAAACCAAGATGTTTCAGATTGTTCCAATTCATTTGGAAGATACACATCAGGAACACATTCTTCAATAATTTTATGTAAAGTATCTTTACTAATTCTTCGTCTTTCGTGTATCTCATCAAACTTCTCTAACTGAACCACTCCCATTGCACCTTGTAAGTCCAATGGCTTTAGGTTATAACCCATATTAGTAAAAATATATTTATGATCAACTATACCATCATAATCCTTCAACCATTTATCAAATCTATTTCCACAAGTTCCACAGGCAAGTAAATTAGCTGAACCAACACAATAACAATCTCTACCCCACCAAGCAAAACTTCTGGCCTCTGAAACTATCTGTTGATTATTAGAAGATACCATACCACCCTCACCAGTTGTAATATGATGTGCTGGATAAAATGAACAAGATGATGCAATTGTATAATCTGTAAGTAATTTACCTTTCCATTTACTACCAAGTGAATCACAATTATCCATTATAAGTTCTATACCATACTTATCTTTTATTTCCAATAACCTATCAAAGTTTGGTGGATTACCTAATACAGGAGAAATAAATATACCTCTTGTTCTATCAGTTATTTTTTCTTCTAATAAATCTAAATCAAAATTCAATGTATCAAATTCAATATCAACAAACACAGGTTTCAATCCGTGTTGAACTACTGGTGCTATTGTAGTTGGAAAACCAACTGGTGATAATAATATCTCATCACCATCTTTCCAACCTAATACTTTCTTAATTGCGGCAATCATAACCAAGTTTGCTGAACTACCACTATTAACCATTACTGAATCTGTTTGATTAAACTTCTTTGAAAACTTTCTTTCAAATTTTCTAACATTTTCACCAGACGCTAACCATTTACCATTCATCAAAACACTAACTGCTGATTGTAATTCTTTTTCATCCCAGTATGGTCCAGAATAATAAATTGGCGTTTTATTTGGAACAAAATCTATATTTGCGTTATATAGATATTTTGGTTTGTTCTCCTTTATACTATTCACGATTTACCCCTTTAGTTAATTAAATCAGTTGTAATACCCATTTCTTCACAGGCTCCAATGAAATCATCCCATTCAAATATCATAGCATTTTCTATATCCAATCTTGATTTATAGAACTCACCTTCTTTACCAGGAACAGGAAAATTCTTTTGTTCTTTTTTATCAATATCAACTACTTTTGCATAATTCCAATTCCAATTATTCCTTGTTCCCTTTGGAAAAATTATTCCTCTTTTACCCATATTAAGAACACACGGTATCCAAACTAATTTTCTTGATTTATCAAAAAACTTTAATTCTTTAATTAATGTAGGTGCTGTATTAAAACTATTCTGTAATGATTCTGACTCTTCCGTGAAATATGAATTTGTTGTATAACCACATCTTAAACACAAATAAGAAATTAAATTTGTTGATTCTTCTACCGATTCAAAGCAATTTATACTACTACAATGAGGACAAGTAACCTTTTTATCTTTATAACCTTCTTGTAATACATCAGTTTTATCCATCAATACCCCCTCTATAATATTTATTACCTTTAATTTCGTGGGAACGCTGATATACTTTACGAACTCTATTATAGAACTTTCGTCCTCTAAATCTCGCATACCATTCTCTTAATCCCTTTATCGTATCATTAAACTTAAACATTTGTTGTTTCTCCTAATTTTTTTAATTTTGGCATTTTAATTTTTGGTACATCATTTTTATTTATCTTTGGTAATTCAACTTTAATCTGTTTTGGTTCAGATGAAAATGAAGGTAAATTCAGTTTAACTTCCTCTGGAAAAGAAGGAATATGTTTAGATAGAATATCTACAAATATTTCATCCATCTTTGTCATAGAAAAATTTTCTGAATTTATTTTTGCTTGTTTTTTTCCTCTACCATCATAATTCTTATTGTTCTTATAAACATCTTTCATAACCTTTGATGCATTTGGATAATTAACAGTAAACCAACCTGATTCAGGAAGTATAACACCTTTCCATACAACAGAAGGATGAACTTGTGTTATTTGTCCTGGAAGTAAAACTGATAAATTATCTTGTAAGAAATCAGTATGACCACTCCAATTAGGTGCTATGACTATTTTTTCTGATAATGAAGCTTCTAACAATGGTCTTCCAAATCCTTCACCCTTTGTAAATGATATATGAGCTTTTACTTTTGGATGATTATACAATCCATTCATTTCCTCATCGGTTAAATCTCCGTGAATTATATGAATTGGTGGTAATGTTTTTGCATTTTCTACATTATTTCTAATTTCAGTAATCTTATCCATTAACTTATACTTATCAATAACACTAAATGTTGCGTGACTTGTTTTCATTATTAGTCCTGGTGGATTTTTCTGATTCTTAAAAGTTTCCAAGAATACTTTTACTAACATACCCGTATCTTTACGATCTTGTCCTAACTTACCCTGTAACCAATGTCCTACATATAAAAAATTAAAATCAGTATCTACACCCTTTAATGTTTTACTTAATTCAGAAGGTATGTCATCTGTTTTTTTATAAATATCTGTATCTGCTCCTTCAAGTAATACTTCAATTGGTTTAGTACATCTTAACTCTGATACAACATTTCCATTTTGATCTTTTTGTGTAAATTTACTATTCTCAAAAACTCGTTTAGAATGTTCAGAAGGAACAATATTTAAATCCATTCTATTAAGTCCTTGTATCCATTCAGGAGAAGACAATGTAGTTTCTATACCAGCAGTTATACCAATATTAAATTTTCCCATAGGTTGAAATTCATTTGGTACTGTAACTTGAATGTATATATCTGGTTGTCTTGGTAATTCAGGTTTCTTTAATATTCTATCAAGAATTTTTACATCTTCTGGATTATCTTTATCTAAAGCATTCATTGGACAATCACCCCAATTTATACCAATAATGTTCACATCATATTTATCTGAACGAATTAATGATTTTACTATATCTCTTGAGTGAGAACCATATCCACTCCTTGTTTCAACTGGTGCTTGAATTAATACTAATGGTTTACTCATTATTTACCTCCTATTGTATAAAGTTCATATCTTGGTCTTGGTGTCCATTTTTCTAATGTGGTATCTATATCCTTTATAAATCTTTCACACATATGTTTAGATGAAAATGCAACTTCTTCTTTTAATGCATATTCTCTACCAAGTTCCCCATATTCTTTTCTTTTTTCTGGACCCTCATTATACCAATCATAAAGAGCTTCTCCAGCCTCTTCCCATCTACATCTGTCATCAAATATGTATGGTGTTTGTGGAGAACCTTGAAGACTACGACACCCTGGCCAGATTGGTTTTGCCCATTCACCCCAAGTTAAATCAGGATTATCTTTCCATTTTCTTCTATCGTGTAATGAGTGAATTTCTCTGTAATCATTTTCTGATAACCACTTACCTTTAAGTTTAAAACCACAATGGTCCTGTAACCCACCCGTAACATTATTTACGATTGGTGTTGCAGTCATTAAAGCTTCAGCCCCTGATAATCCAAATCCTTCATTTGATGCCATATTTATCTGAACATCTGCTATATTATATAACCAATTCATCTGTATTGGATTTAGTTTTTTATTTGAAAATACCACATTATATGGACATAATTCTTTTACAACTGCTGGTAAATCAGTTCCGTGTTCATCAACCTTTGCTGTGTGCATCAATAATACACATTTATCTGATTTTTCCTTTGGTAATTTATCACAGAATGATTTATATGCCAATATTACATCACCTGGACTTTTTCGTCTTATATTTCTATTATTATAAAATACTACAAATTCTGCATCTAAACCATTTAATGTTTCATTACGAAATTTTTTAAATTCCTTGTAGTTTGTATCTAATTCTGAAATTGGATAAAATTGGTTTTCATCAATTCCGTGTGGTATGTATGTTATCTGCCAATCTTCTTTTGGTTCTTCTCTACATACATTATGAATTATATTATAAGTTTGTTTTGAAATACATTGTAATGAATCACAAGATTCATAAAATGGTTCATTCCATCTTGGATAAGGTAAGTCATCCCAAATTGTATAATACATAAGTGGATAAT
>MDSZ01113392.1_pt1 | contig 14438 bp, 10 predicted proteins | sample 811201 | NCBI WGS metagenome assembly MDSZ01 (sample SAMN05326647, study PRJNA326480) | marine metagenome | isolation source: seawater | place: Indian Ocean: North | collected 2010
AACATCCATTTGGAAATCATTTTGACCAAGATAAAGAGTGTAGCCATCTCCTGTTCCACTAGGTTTAGTAAATTGAATTCTTAATCCAAGGGTTTCATCCGCCTTTATTTCTTTGATATTATGGAAAAATTCGAAGACATATGTGTCACCACCTTCGTTTTCTGGAGAGATAGTTAGTGATGTGATATCAACTCCCCCCTTTCTGAGAAATATAGTTACATCTGTATTACAACTTCCAGTCTGACAGAAAATGTTCAATCTGAAATTACCAGTAATGGTTTGTTCTGAATCAATTTCTGTAGCATTATCACTTGCAACTTGTCCATCAAAAGTAAATTCTCTTGTTCCCCCACCATTATTCGGGTCACCTGGTACGAATGCATTCGTCTCTCCAATACTATCGTCGCTGTTTGGATCAGTGGCTTGTGCATGATTCCACATTGGCCATGTTGCATATCCACCTTCTCCGGATTCTCCGTAGAAATACAATCGATCTCTTTCGTGTGACAGAACCTTTGGGTTATCCGATTGAGCTGTTGTTACTGAGAGTAAAATAGTGCCAAAAAATAGGAATGTAATCACTAATGCGACGCGAGCAGAAGTACTTCGACCTGCCCCGCTCATGCACCCTCCACTCCCTTGGGTGTTATAGGATTGAAGGCCAATAGCGCCTCCCAGAGGAAGAGGGGGATCTCATGGTTGCGGCTTGGATTGGCAATGGATGGCATCCTGCCTTGTTTAGATCGGAGGCCCATGCTTTAGGAAAAACACGTCAAATACTTCATCCGCGTGTAGTGATTATAGAGGAAAACAATTCGATAGCAAATTCTGCATACATCGATTATTCTTTGTTTCCTTTTGATTATTCTTTAGATGAACCCAATGCTGAAATTATTGCCTCATGGTTCACTAAAATTCAGCCATTAACAAGTCAATCAATTGCAGTGAGAGCATCCAAGATGGGTAATATGGGAGGGATTAGTATTACAAAAATTCAATCAGAAATTGGTGCCATATTGCATGATAAGGGATGGGCAGTAAATCTTGAAAATCCTGATATTGAGATTATGTTGTATTATTGTGGTAGTCCTGAGGAACCACTTCCTTCAGATCCTTGTGAGTTAGATACACCATTTTTTGTTTGGGGAATTCTAGATTCTACAGGCCCAGGTGGTCATTCATTTCAGAATCGTTCGCCCACTGAACGTCCCTTCTTCAAACCAGTCAGTCTTGACCCTAGATTAGCTCGTGCGATGGTGAATTTATGTTACACTGATGGAAACCCGCCAAATTTCATAATTGATCCTTTTTGTGGAACTGGAGGTATTGCAATTGAATCATCAATGGTAGGCATCTCAGTTTTTGCAAGCGATTTAGATGATGAAATGGTTCAGGGTACAATTCAAAATCTCAATCAAATCGAATTTGAAGGTGAATTATTTGTACAATCATGTAATGCAGTTGAAATTTTTGATAAATTAGGCCAAATTGAGGGAGCAGCCCATGCATTTGATCCACCTTATGGTAGAAATTCATGGATTAGTGGAGAAGGCTTTCAAATTCTAAAAAAGACTATTTTTTCTCTTTCCAAGGTCTCTAGAGGACCGATGGTAATGTTACTTCCTATTGATCCTGATGATGTTAGGTCTCCTACGCATTCATCACCTGAAGATTTTTGTCCATTCGGTGTACGTCCTGAAGAATTTTTAGATATATTATCACAAATTGATTACAAGATTTCAATGATTCATCCTATCTGGGTACATCGAAGTCTTGCTAGGGCATTGGTCAGAATAGACCCAAAATAATTGGCGGGCGATGCAGGATTCGAACCCACGTCTCCGGCTCCGAAGGCCGGAAGGATATCCAGACTACCCTAATCGCCCAAACATGCCACTTATGCAACACCTTTCAAACCGACGGATAAGGCCAAGTTTGACAAGGTAATTCTATTCCATTTCTGGTGAAGACACTTATTTCATCCCCCTCACTCATAAATTGGTCAATCAAAATTAGATTGTTTATGTTTAATAGTTCATCAGTTAATTTCATTTCAGGACCTTCGCCTAAATCAATTTTTGATCGAATGTGGACAATTCGATCTACAATTTTATTTTCAAGGAACGAAAGCCAAACAGAAGGCCCCCCTTCTACAAGAAGTTCCTGAATCCCTCTATCACCCAGAAGATCTAACAAATCAGTAGGATTTCTTTGTTCAGTTACCGAAGGCATAGAAATTGATTCAATTCCTTGAATCGAAATTTCATTTAGGTTTCCGTGAATTTTTATTGTGCTAGCTTCATCATTCCAAACTTTTGCATCAATATCGATTTCTCCTTTTGTATCCAGAATTATTCGAATAGGATTTGTTGTCCCATTAATCTCCACATTTCTAATCGTTAGTGAAGGATTATCACGAATTACTGTGTTAGAACCAACCAATATTGCATCAACTTGACGTCTAAGTGCATGTGCGTATTGCAATGAACTATTACTGGTAAATCGTTTTGAAATTGAATCATTGTTGTCTACTTTGTCATTTGTATCTACAGCCATTTTGAGGGTAACCAATGGTCTTCGAATTTGACACCAATTTAGGAAAGATTGCATTTGACTAATAGCATTATTTTCTAGAATTCCTATTTCTACATCAATTCCTGCCGCTATTAGTGCATCAATACCTTTACCTCGAACATTTGGATTTGGATCTCTAGATGCAATCACTACTTTCGAAACACCTGCCCAGAGTAGGGCTTGAGTACATGGCGGAGTTCTTCCAAAATGATTGCAAGGCTCTAACGTAACATAAGCTATGCAACCTTCTGTGTTTTCTCCTCTGATTTCGGCGTCAGCAATAGCAGCCTGCTCAGCATGTAAGTCACCGATTCGATTATGCCACCCTTCTGCAATAATACGGTTTTCTTGAACAAGAACACAACCAACCGGAGGATTTGGAGAAACACGACCAATTCCTTTCTCCGCAATGTCCAATGCACGTTGCATAAATCGGACATGATCTTCCATTTGAACACCTCTGGCTGGCCCTTTTCTTATTCCTTCGGAGGGGTTACAGATACCCGTGATTTTCGGTATAATTCAAGGGTCGACGAGTTATACATGGCTCATGACGCCCTCACCCGAGCCGGTTGTGTTTCAATCAGATATTGAAAGTAAAAAGAAAGGAGGCGTTCATCGCCCTATTTTTTCTCCTGTTTTTTCTCAACAATCTATTGGAGAGATGAAAGTCAAGAAAGTCCATTTGATGGTAAATCCTTATTCTGGAAAGAAAAAGGGAGAAAGGGTTGCGAATCAGGCTAAGATTTTACTTGAAGAATCAGGAATCCAAGTTGAAGAATACCGTTCTTCTTACCCCGGTCATCTGATTGAACTTGCAGCAAATATTTCTGCAGCAGATGACGATGTATTTGCAGTTGTGGGGGGAGATGGAAGTATGTCAGAAGTGTTAACGGGTAGAATGCGAGATGCTGAGAATCGATCTCCCCCTATTGTAGCGTTTATTCCTGCAGGAACAGGAAATTCACATGCTTATGATTTGAAGATTAAAGGGGTTGAAGATGCAGTTTCCAGAATAATATCTGGCAAAATACAACAATTGGATATCTCTAGAGTTGTATTAACTGAGGGATTACCCGGCAATGAAAAAGAACAGATGACATGGTATAGCCATAATTTAGTTACTTGGGGGTTAGGTATCGATTCCAATTTAATTGCCGAGAAAATGAGATTTTTAGGACCAATAAGATATGACGTGGGGATTGTGATTTCAATAATGCTAAATCGTCGTCGTCATGCGAAATTAATCTTAGATGGGCATGAAATGGATTCTGATTTTACACTTTTTCTTATACAAAATACCCAGACTGGGGGTTCAGGACTTCCTTTAGCACCAGGGGCATCAATTGATGATGGATTTATGGATATTGGAATACTAAATAGGATGCGCCGTGGGGCTATTTTGAAGGCTTTTGGACTATTGAAGAAAGAGGGAAGACATGTATTTCATCCCGAAGTTGTCTATCATAGATTCAAATCATTAAGAATCGAAACACCAACTCCTAGTGCAATTAACATTGATGGAGAAAATATTGGGACCACGCCAATGGATATGACTGTACTTCCTAGTGCAGTAAAATTACTTGTTTGATTAGAAAGAAAAGTCTGAGAATTCATCATCATCTGAAACACTTGGGCCATCTCTAGTTTGGTATCTTGGTCCTGATTCCTCTGGCTCTTCATCTTCTATTTCTTCTGGAACCACGTCTTTCTTTACGACTCGTTTCCTTCTAGTCACGGGTGGAGATTTTTGTTCAGGAATATCTTCGTCAACCTCCGCAATTGTTTGAGAAACATTTGACATTGTTCTCTTAGCACTAGGGCCACCACCAGACATTGTACTAGAACCGGTACCAGTTACCCCTCCACCTATTCTTCTAGAAGATGGTCCGGAAGAACTGCTTTCTTTTTTTGCCATGGCACTTTCCATCACTTCTTTGAGTTTCAGATCCATTTCTGCAGATTCTTCTGTTTGAATTACTCCTCGTCCAGTTGTTTTCCCAAGTGATGCGGTTGCTTCTAATCCATCAGGAGCACTTTCTAAAGTGCTAGCTACATCGAATTCTTTGATTTCCATTTTCTTTGTTGCTGTATCATCTACAACTTCGATATTTGAAGATGAATCTCCGCTTTTCTCTAATTTTTGAACTTCTTTTCTGTGCTGTTTTAGTTCTTTATCGACGCCTCCAGCAGCACGTATTTGTTTTTCAGACATAAGAACAGCAGCATTTACGTTGGCTTTCTTTCGAATTTGAATTGAACTAAAGGTAAAAGCTCCAAATGCTCCAGCAGCTCCTCCAATAATCACGAACAGTAGATACATAGTTCCCCCCAGTAATGGAATTGAACCAACCGCATATTCCTCACTTGAAGATGCTTCATTTCCATCAATTGTCATAGATGTGACAGCGAAATATGCTCCAAAACTTTCCCTTTCTCCCACATTACATTGGGAAACAGATAATTCTGTAGGTATTCGAATATTTCTTTGATCGTGAAGGAAGTATCCTTCAATTGCAATTGGTCTATTCCAATCCAATAATCCAATCATTCCGTCTGCAATATTTTCATTTGTAGGTACAATTCCAATTACTGCCCAACCTCTCTTCGATTGTATATCTTCAAATTCAGATCCAAATTGACCTTCAGCCATCAATGGATCATCCCAATCATTTCCTCCAATCAAAGGAATATCTTGTTTTGGATCTAATTCATGTGGCTTTAGGTTCCGAGCATCTTCTATTGACATCATATTTACTGCAATTGAATATACAGCAGGCCCATCGTGATCTGGAAAGGCCTTCCCATTAGCTAACCAACCTTCGATTCTGATTGGATTACCTCCATATTCAGAACTAGTTACAGATTGTGAAGATTGAGCCATGGTTCCATTTTCACCGTGACATCCAACAGTTCCAAAATATTCGCCATCTGTCCAACTTTCAGTATATACTGCCATCTTATCATAAATCTGAATTTCAGTCTTATTTTCTCCACCTTCTATAAATTCAGCAGAATATTCTCCTTCACCACTACCCCATGATGTAACTGGAGAAGTGCTCAAACATCCAGCCAATGGTAGAAGCAAGATTGCCAGCAACGGTACTATGACGACCCGCCGAGGCATGACCCTCGAGCATCATTGTTGTTCAATACCTTTCCGTGTTGGTTAGGTGGCGCTGACGGAGAGATTCGAACTCCCGAGTCCGAGGGACACCGGATTTCAAATCCGGCGCAATACCAGGCTATGCGACGTCAGCAATACTCCGACGAGAGGCTTGGTAGATTTCACGCTTTGTACTGATTATAGCCAACTAGGTGGTCTACACCACGCGGGCAAATCAGTTGGAGCACCAGGGCTAGTCAACCCAATGAAGAAAATCATTACAATAATGAAGAATGCAGGGAAAAGAGCAGTCATAGTCAATATCTTTGAATCTGCATCGCCGTAAAGGTGCATGAAAATTGCAGCGATCATTATGAATTTAGGAATTCCAATACCCCAAAGTATTCCAAAAGTCAATTGTTTTTCTGTTGCACCAATACTCTCAGCAAAAGCAGAAAGATCCACTCCAACGGCTCCAACCTCAATTGCAGTAAGAATCATCAAACCATAGAAATTCATCCAGTAGGGGTCCTTTCCAAAAATCTTGTAATGCGCCATATTCTAATCACCTCAATACAGATAGAAGAATGGGAATACTAGTACCCAAACCAAGTCAACAAAGTGCCAGTACAGACCGAAGTACTCTATCGATACAGCATTGGAAGGACCGTAACCTCCTCTTAATGCCTTGAAGGTCATGTAGGATAAGCCTACCATGCCAGCGAATACGTGGACACCGTGAGTTCCAGTTGTGACATAGAAAGTCGATGCACTGACGCGAATGTCTGCCATCATCATGCCTCCAGGGTGAGCCCCAGATTCCAACATTGCGTAGAGTGCACTGTCTGTAGGAATATCATGGCCACCATGATAGGAGGTATCGTAGTGGTAGTTTGTGTATGCGTTGGCATGAATTGTATAGCCTTCAGCAAAGAGTGACTTAATCTCGGAATGTCCATGGTTTAGATCCGTTAGTGGACCAGGTGTAGGGAATCCAATAAACCACTCAATTAGTTTGAGTGTTAGGAAGAGAGTTGCTAGGAACAGAGTCGAGCCGAGATAAACTCCGACTTTACGACTACGATGTGCCTCTACATTTGCTACCTCAATGTCATACTTCTTTGCATATTTCTTATTACTCATCTTAGCAGTCTTAAGAGCGAGTACGATTGTAAAGGATGAAATGATTAGTGCAAAGGTGTTTACAGCCCCCGGTGCGAGATGGAACCAACTGCTTGCAATAAGGTGCGCAGCAGGTTCAAAACAGTTTACCGTGGTTCCTTCTACCCATTCACCAGAAAGGAAAACATCTTCACAGTTAGGAATTCCAAGACGATATCGGATATAGGTGCTGAACAAACTCGTAAACACCATCATCTCAGACATAAGGAAAATCCACATTGCTACTTTGCGAAGGTCGATATTACGGAAAGGAGCTCCAACTCCTTGAGGTTCGTATACTCCATCAAATGACATATCTTGGCGCCACCAAATGATTAGTCCCATTGTAATGATAATCAATCCAAGCATTACTCCTGCCATTGCGCTAATATCTTGTAATTCGCCCATGACGAAGATGTTCGCAAATGCATAGAGAAATACTCCAAATCCAATACTCATCACTAATGGTGCAAATGAATTGTGAGGTGCTCCATGGCTCCAATCATGTGGCCCCCAAGGCTCTATGTGATGTTCATGTCCATGATCTCCGCTCAATGACTCACCTCCGAATCGTCTTCAGGCACCATTAACCCAGTAAACCATTTTGTGAATCCTCCTGGTTCGGATTCATGATATTCGTTGGCATCGTGTAGTATTGGTAGGTTGTGAGGGTCAAATGAGGGTGTTGGAGGAGGAGACGTACACATCCATTCGAATGACCATCCGCCCCAAGGATCTGCTGGTGCTTTCTTTCCAGAAATGATCGTCTTAATCATATTTCCAATAAGAATGAAATTAGAGAAGAAGAATAGGAAAGCACAGACAGAAATGAATAGATTCCAATCTGCCATTTCTGCAGGGATGTTAGTGTATTCATCTACACTTACAAACCACGTGTGATGTCTTCTTGCCATTCCCATGACTCCAAGTTTGTGCATAGGCCAGAAAATTCCGTTAAACGAAATAAATGCAGTGAGGAAGTGAAGCAACCCCCAATTTTCATCCATCATTTTACCGGACATTTTCGGGAACCAATAGTATATTCCTGCAAACATTCCGAAGACAGTACCTCCCACGAATACATAATGGAAATGTGCAACTACGAAGTATGTCTCATGTAGATGGGTATCCATAGCTAGTGAAGGGAAGAACATTCCACTAATTCCTCCTAATGTGAAAGTAACCAAGAATCCTAAAGCCCAAAGTGTATGAGTTCGATAGATTAGAGATCCTTTGTGCATGGTCTTCAACCAATTGAAAATTTTAATTCCAGTTGGAACAGCAACTAACATTGTAGTTAGCATAGTTACAAACCTTAGAGTTGGGGACATTCCAGAAGTAAACATATGATGACCATAGACAATAAATGCTACAATTCCAATACCTGCCATAGCATAAACCATTGAACGATAACCAAATACGGAACGCCTTGCGGATGTTGCTATTACTTCAGATATTATTCCAAACGCTGGTACAATTACCACATACACTTCTGGATGACCGAAGTACCAGAATAAATGACTCCATAGTAACGGGTCACCTCCTGAAGCAACATGATAGAATGCAGTTCCGATTGTACGGTCGAGATATACTTGAATCAGTCCAACTCCCCAAGCAGGTATTGAAATGAATAGCATTAGATTGGCTACAAAAATAGACCATGTGAATAGTGGCATTTGCATCCAACCCATTGTCGGGGCTCTCATTGCACAAATTGTTGTCAAGAAGTTAATTCCTGTTAAAGTAGATGAAGCAACCAACATTATTTGTCCTGCTACCCACATCGTAGTGCCAGTGTGTGCTGTTTCTGAAACGATGTATGGTGCGTAACCAGTCCATCCAGTATCAGCAGCAGCACCGCTAAAAATTCCTGTGAAGATGAGTAAAGCACCTACAGGTTGAAGCCAAAATGACATTGCATTGATTCTTGGAAGAGCAAGGTCCGCTGCCCCAATTTGTAAAGGAATTAGCCAGTTAGCAAATCCATTGATTAGAGGCATAGCTGCAAGGAAAATCATTACAGTCCCATGCATTGTAAAGAATTGATTGTATTGGTCTTGAGTAAGGAAATCGTTCCCTGGTACTGCAAGTTGAATACGAATCAACATGGCCATGATGCCGCCAACACCCAAGAAAAAGAAACCAGCAAGGAAGTAAAGCGTCCCCACATTTTTGTGATCGGTACTAGTTAACCATCCAGTAATCCAAGGTGCAAAAGATTCCCAATTAAATCCATCAGGATTTGCCCGATAAAAAGTATAGAGGATAACTGCACTAAGTAGCAATCCTGAGACGATAATCAGAGTGGCAAGTACCACAAATGGGTCTGCCGGCTCAAGAGGTTCAGCGACCATACCTGAAGAAGGCCCTGAAACTGAAACGGACATCGTATTCCATTTATCGTCTGCTGAGGCAATTCCATCTCCATTTACAGAATTGACAGCCAGATTGAATGTAGTTGACCCACTTTCTGGAGATGTCCAATTTACAGTCCAAGATGTAAAGTCATTACCACTTGTTATTGGTTCTCCTCCTGCAGCCACAGAGTCTTGAATTCCATCATTATCTGCATCATCATCAATACCGTTGTGAGTAGCTTCACCATTTTCGATTTTCACCCATTCATCAACTGCTTCCAGTGTCCCAGAAGATACTGCAAGATTGAATCCTCCAAGATTCATGGCAGTAACATCGTTTCCAGAAGGTCCTCCTGTGAAGGATATAGTAAGGGTGTATGTTGTACTAGCTGTGAATGTGTCTGGAAGACCTGTAATGGATGGAGTGACTCCTGAATCTGGAATGGCTCCATGACAGATACACCCTTTTTCTGATTGTCCATTTATTCCTGCAGGAAGAGAATCTGCTTCTGGTGCTAGATTTAATGCAAGGCCGATGACGATTAGTATTGCAAAAGTCTGGATAAATGATTTTCTTTTCATCATATATCACCTGAATTTTCAATTATTATGTACATTAACAATAGCGGCCATGTAAGCGTGATCGTCTCCACAATATTCAGTACAGAGAAGAAGAGTAGATTCCCCTTCATCTCCTCCGCAGTTTGCAGTGTCACAAGTTGGAGCAATCCACAATGAAGAGTGTAATCCAGGTACTGTGTCTTCTTTCACCCCAAATTTCACGAACCAGGGTGCATGAGTAACATCCTCAGAAGTCATGTTCGCAAGAAAGTATTGTCCTTGTTTTAATTTCAATACTGGAACCATAGTACCGTTTAGATCTTGATATTCGGAGGAATCACAAATGTCTGCATCTAAATCATTGCAATCAAAACTCCAAAACCATTGCTGAGCAGTGATTCCAATTGTATGATAGCATTTGTTTGGGTCGTGCCCTTCAGTGCCACATTCTAGCCCATACATGCTGTCAGGGTCATCAGGGTCTGCCCAAACTTCGTTAATTGGCCCCCATGAATAGTAGGTAAGCCAAACAATTAGGATAAATGGAACAATTGTCCAAGCAAGTTCTAATTTCAGGTCGTCATTGTGTTTGGGAAACACACCAACTTTGATTCCATCGATGTCTTCCCAATCATCGTCTACGTCTTTAGATCGATAAACAAGTGAATGGTGTGCAAGCCAAAGAAAGGTGAATGCGCCAACGATTGCAGACCACATTTCATAGTGGTTCCAAAGCCCATCAAATGTCGCACTGGCTATACCCATCCGTAGCCCTCGACCTGTTCGTTTCGACTCCCGTTGATAAGCATTCGTGGTTGAATTCGTAGGAATTACTTGACTGATTATCATGAAATAATGTCAATTGTTTAAAATTCGGGTACAAAATTATTGAAACATGTAATCAATAGATAAACTTCCTTTATTTGTCTTTATTCGGGGGCTTCTATGTTGCAATATCTATTGTGTTTTTTTGAATCTCATCTTTCAAGGAGAGTGTTTTCACGTGCCGCATAGATCTGAACGTCGAATTAAAATTAGTTTCACCTCTTCTCTATTTCATTCTGCCAGAGCTCTCGCTCAAGCTAGATTTCGAAATAGACATCCAGTTAATGGAGGATCTGGATGCCCAGTAATCGTTGAAGGGAGAAGAGACATGGAGACCTTGAGAGCATTGGGATTTGAAGGACCGATTGAACTTGTGAACAGAGGATGGGGCCAAAGCAGGTTAATTGCGCATTTATACGACTTATACGGACGAAAGAATCCAATTGATGGGGGCCCAGCTGTTATGTTAATGATGGATTGGGATAGAACCGGTATCAGAATCCATAAAAATTTACTTGGTAGAATGAGAAGTTTAGACATGATGATTGATGAATCAACAAGGAAGACATTGATGCGTACTGTGGAATTGAAAGCACCTACAATAGAAGGTCTGAAGAATTTAGTTGATGATTTAGTTCCTCTAATAAATTTAGAAGACCCACCTTCTGATATTGTATTCTAAATTGAATTATATTATCCTAACAATTATTGGAAACGAGATATTAGCTTGCATATTGTCTCGAATTCTTTCTATTTCGGTTACTCGATATGATAATTGTTCATGCAAGGATCGAATGATTCCTCGTTTCATCCTTAACCAACGAGGATCTACTGTTTCACCTTTCAACATAGAATTCCATTCAGCTTTCCGAATTTGTTCTTCTTCTGATTCAATTCTACTCATCCAAGCTTGATGAGAATTTTCTGTCAGTTCGGTTAGCAAGGGCAATAGTCTCATCCGTTCTTGATTTAGAAGAGCGGTATGAATTTGAGTTCTTGCTGATTCAATTGTTTCTTTTTCGTCAGAGGTTAATAGAGTTCGAATGGGTTCTGAATCAGATTTAGACCACGGATTTCGGATAATTTCTTCTATTGGTTTCCCATGTTTATCCAATGCCAACCATCTTCTGATTCTTGATTCTCTTAAGCCATGAATTCTCCATTCTACAGCAATGAAGAATTTAGCCTTCGATGGAATGGCATCAATGCGAATATTTTCTGCAATTAAATCACAGCCCGAAATTCCTTCAGCAAAGTTTCTTTTTTGATTTGAAGAAACTGCTAGATGAACGAGAGGATGCCATGGGGATAGAAATTCCACCTCATTTCGTTGTCTTGCTATATTATTCTCATATGTTGCTTCAATCCAATGAGGTCCTGTCGTTGTATTCATTCTATTCAATAATTCCATCCATTTCGAACTGCCTTTGCCAAAAGCAATACAAGATTCTATCATTTTCTTCGACATTTGTATCATGACAGTATCCTTTGAATTACCATAATGTTCTCCGTTATTTGCAATAATCCAAGATTCAAGAATTGAGTTAATTGAAGCCGAATCTAATCCTAATTCACGCTCTAAAACATCATCCCTAACTGTCTGTACTCCAGGGTCTTCACCAATTGCCATTCTTTCTTTTAGTGCCGCTTCTTCAGTCCAACCATTCCTTGAATTTAGTAGATCTTCTACATCATCATCATGGATTTCTCTGTATGTATCTAAATCTACAATCTTATATCCTGTAGTTAAATCATGTCTGATTGGATCTTTGGAAATTTCTTTTGCTGCAAGAATCTTCATTGCCTTTCCAAGCATTGGATCTACCATACCTAAAGATGATTCAAAAATATGAATTCGATGTAATAGACGACCTAGTATTGCGGCATCAATTGTCCCTTCCACACATAGATTTGCAATTTGTATAGTTGGGCTTGTTTGACCATATCTATCTAATCTACCAATTCGCTGTTCTAATTTCATTGGATTCCAAGGGAGGTCATAGTTTACTAAACGATGACAATGTTGTTGATCTAATCCTTCGCTTCCAACTTCACTACTCAATAAGATGTTGATATCACCTTGAGCAAATCTAGCACGAATTTTATCTCTTTCTAACATCGGTGTTCTTCCAGTTAAAACTTCGACTGTAAATCCATCATTCTGTAGATTATGTTTTAGATGATTCAACGTTCCGTGGAATTGCGAAAATAATAATACTCCTCCATCATTAATATCTAAAGTATCATGCAACCATGCTCGTAATGCATCTAATTTAGTATCCTTATCTCCTAAATTTTCAGCAGCTTCAATCAATCCTTTTTTATTGCCTAATCGATTAATTAATCTCCGAGTAATTTCATCATGTTCATCTGTTTGTTCTTGTAGTTCTTCTCTAACTTCATCAATCTTTCCAAGTACATGTTTTGCATATGCTGGAAGACATGAAGACGCCATTCTTTCTGGAATAACAGATGCCCAGTCAAATTTACCATCAGGGTTTTTTATTCGTTGCAATGTTTGCGACCAACGTCTAGCAGCGTTGTATAAGTTCCATTCTTCTTCTGTTAAAACGACTTGCAAAATAATGGGAACTCTTTGAGCGAGTACTAAATCAAGATCTTTTCTTCTAGTACGGACCAACATATCATTCAAAGGCCTCATTTCTCGTAGCAAATTGATGACTCTTTTTCTCACGAGTCCTGACTCTTCTGGAATATCATCAATCAATGCTCTAATTTCTGTTAATCTAGGATCATCTGCTAATGATGTTGTATGTAATAATCGATTAATTTCTAATCTAATATTTTCTAAATCAATAGGATCACTAGAAATTATGTCAATGGTTCGATGAATAGAAGCAGTGGGGCTCATAGTATTGTAATATGCAGTAATATTTGGCCATCTATCAGGGGCTATGAGAGATAGTAGAACGTAGAGATCTTCACTTTGAAGATTAACTGGAGTGGCAGTGAGTAACATTTTCCATTTTGAATTAAGTAATAGCATTTGGATACCATCATGAAGACGAGATTTGGGATTTCTTGCATGATGTGCTTCATCCATTATTGTCAACATTAAATTCAGATTCCGATCAATCAATGAATCTAAGATTTCAGCTCTGCGTAAGATGCCATGGCTCACAATTACTACTGCTTCATCACCATCATCTAGTCTATCTAAAACCATCAGAAATTCTGAGCAAGATTTTGGTGTGATTGCATCAATCTCTACCCTGTGATGTAATTCTTGTTTCCATTTTGTTCTTAGTCCGCCTGGACAAACGATTAGTACTCCTCCTCTTTCTCCTCTTGATTGTAATTCTCTGATTGCAATTATTGCGGAAATGGTTTTTCCCAATCCTACTTCATCAGCAACCAAAACACCTCCCCAAGGACCAGCTAGCATCCTAGCAATGGGAAGATGTTGATGTGGTTGATCATCCCATTTTCCAAAATTCATTGATAATGATTGATCAGATGCTGGTAATTTCATTTCCATTTCTGATTGAATCATTCTCCATGTCGATGGCAAATGACTTGAATTTTTGAGGGTCATAGAATATAACCTCCTAGATGAGGGGTTTTTAATCGAACTATTCTATGTCTTTTGGAATACCTATCCAAGTATTCTTTACAGTATTCAATACCATATGTGTATGTGAACGCTCTATTCCATCTAGAGAAAGTACAGTTTTTGTAAAATTGTTTAGATCTTCCCTGTCTCTTGCTAAAGCTACAACCATTGAATCGTAATCTCCAGTTACATCGTAAACAGACACAACTCTCGGGTCTTCTGCAATCTTTCCTTGAATTTCTAACAACCGTCCTTTTTCTATTCTGATTCCAACAACGAC
>MDSZ01086409.1_pt1 | contig 14435 bp, 8 predicted proteins | sample 811201 | NCBI WGS metagenome assembly MDSZ01 (sample SAMN05326647, study PRJNA326480) | marine metagenome | isolation source: seawater | place: Indian Ocean: North | collected 2010
AACATTTATTGATTCTGACTCAAATGGTAATTTTAAGATTAAATATACTAAGATAGGTGCTACTAACCCTCAAACTGAGAACTTTTCAATTAGTTTCGATGATGGAAGCCAAAACTTTATTAGAAAGAAGATTAGCACAAACCCAACGCTACTCTCATCAGGTTCCTTCTATCCATCCAGCGCAGAAAAAGATTACTGGCTTGGAGAAACCTACGAACAATTCCTTAGAGACAACTTAACAAGTGTTTCTGCTCCTTTAATCGGGATCATGTTACCTCTTGGGTCTGGTTCTTCAACTGCCCCGAACATTGGCCCAATGAGAATGAAAGGTGTATCTGGCGGCTCACAAGAAGCTAAGGCTGGGTGGTTTATTTCGCAAGATGTTGGTCCTGCGGACGCATTCCAGCCCGAATCTCAGCAAAAGCTTTTCCGCTTAAAGGGCCGCGGCCATGGTGAGTGGTTGAATAAAAATGCTAAGGTTCAAATTGACAGAATTCGAGGGCCCGCATCATTAGAAGAAGAGTACGGATCCTTCTCGGTTATTATTCGAGCTTTGGGAGATACTGATACTAGTCCACAGGTTCTCGAAAGATTTGATAATCTTAATTTAGACCCAACTTCACCTAACTTTATTTCTAAGAGAATTGGTGATGTTTATTATGCTTGGGACGAAGGAAATCAAAGATTACGTAGATATGGAGATTATGAAAACAATTCTAAGTATGTATACGTTGAACTTAACGATGATGTAGAAGCGGGCGCAACTAACCCTGCATTGGTACCTTTTGGGTTTTACTTACCACCCAAGTACCCAGATGTAATAGTTACGTCATCGCTTGGTAACAAGCAACGCACTAAGCAAACCTCCATGGGGCCATTTATTACCGCTGATGCAGACAGTATTCTTGGTGGCGTTTACAACCATGATGGAACTCGTACTGGATTAACCGGAGGTGTTGGCGCGGATGCTCGAATCCGTGCGACAATGAAGTTCCCAAGCCTTCCGCTGGTAAGCAAGGACACAGATGGGCAAGTAACCAACCGCACCGATGTGGTATTTGGTATGAGATCTTCAAGATCCTCAACATCTACTCGCCCAGCAACCGGCTTGGGTGATTTACATAGAATGTTGTTCGCCGGCCAAGGAGATGACCCAACCGTTTTAGGTTTAGCTCCAACCGGTAGCGCCGCAGGAGGAATGAAAGCTGGTCAGATTATCGATGGTTACTCCGATATCTTTACATTAGATAACGTTGTTTCGGGAGCAGCCGCCTTCACGTACACATCTGGTTCTCGCACGCAAGAGACAAGCTATACGGCGCAAGCTGGAAAAGATTATCGCAGCCTTATTGATTTGGGGTATGATAGTTTTGCCGCGCCATTCTTCGGCGGTTTTGATGGATTCGATATCACAGTACCAGATCCATTAGCTAATACTCAAATTGCTGATTCAGGAACTAAAACTACCAGCTATGAGTTTAACACTTATAGACAAGCGCTTGAGACTATAGCAGATCCAGAATTGCTGGACTTTAATGTCCTTGCAGTCCCAGGATTGACCCATGAGGGGCTAACTAACTATCAAATGGACTTGTGCCAAGAAAGACGCGATGCTCTTGCCATCATTGATTTGCCAAACGTCTACACCCCGTTTGCAGAAGAATATGTCGAAGATAAAAAGTTGAGAGCCAACAGAAACGTAATCGGAACTGTGCAAGCGTTAAGACAGAGAAGAATTGACAACTCATACGCGTGTACATTTTATCCTTGGGTACAAACCAGAGATTCTGGTAACGGACAAAGTCTGTGGGTACCGCCTTCCGTGGCGATGATGGGTGTCCTTGGTTCTTCGCAAGCTAAATCCGATGTTTGGTTCGCGCCGGCCGGCTTCAACCGCGGCGGTCTTACTGATGGTGCTGCTGGTATTCCAATTACTAATGCATCTTCGCGACTCTCATCAAAAGAGAGAGATATGTTGTATGAAGCACACATCAACCCAATTGCTTCTTTCCCGTCAACTGGAATTGTAGTCTTTGGGCAGAAAACGCTTCAAATGAGACCTTCGGCTCTCGATAGAATTAATGTTCGACGACTGGTGATTTTCTTGAAGAAGCAAATTTCCATTCTCTCAACTCAAGTTCTTTTCGAGCAAAATGTTCAAGCAACATGGGATAGATTTAAGGGACTTATTGAACCATTCTTGGCAAATGTCAAGACGAGATATGGTATTACTGAGTACAAGTTAATTCTTGATCAAACCACAACCACTCCTGATTTGATTGATCAAAACATTCTTTATGCTAAGATTATGATCAAGCCAGCAAGAGCGATTGAGTTTATTGCAATTGACTTTATTATTGCTAATACCGGCGCATCATTTGATGACTAAAAACAAAGAATATACTAGTTAAATTATAAGGGAGAAAACTAATAATGCCATTCTGGTCAACCAACTTTGGAGGAACCACGGACGAAGTTCTTGGAGATCCAAAAAGAAATTTTAGATTTATGATAAGTATCACGGGTATCAACACTGATAATGGTGGACCGTTCTTGTGGTATGCGAAGCAGGTTAACAAGCCTACTTTTACCGTTGCTGAGGCAACACATGAGTATCTTAACCACACCTATTACTATCCTGGTAAAGTTACATGGAACCCGATTGATATTACCATGGTTGACCCTGCACAAGATCCCGATGTGGCAGCAACTTTAGCTGGTATTGTAAGTGGTGCCGGCTATAAGTTACCGTCCACCCCAGATTCAAATAATCTTACCAGCATGTCTAAACAATCAGCCGCCGGCGCGCTTGGCACTGTAAAAATCTCCCAATTGGACGCCGATGGTAATATGTTAGAAGAATGGACCTTATGGAATGGTTTTGTAACAGAAATTGATTTTGGTGGTACCTTGGCATATGGTAATGACGAATTGACTGAATACAAGCTTAAAATTAGGTATGACTGGGCCCAACTTGAAACCGCTAGTGGCGGTTCTTCTGAAGCAAGGCTCGGAGAAGATTTATACTTCGATATTTCAAGATAACAATTTATTTTAGAGGTGAAAATTGTCAAGAAACAAAGACCGGCTTGGCCCGGGCCAAAGTAGCCCGGAACCCGCCAATCCACCCGTAGCAGCGATGGAGTCGAATATTTTTTCATTCGTGGCTCCCACAGAATTCGTTCAGCTGCCTTCCGAGGGAAGAAATTACCCTCCAGAACATCCACTGTTTAATCAAAAAACAATTGAAATTAAACAAATGACCGCTAAAGAAGAAGATATTTTAACATCTTTGACTTTAATACAAAACGGTGTAGCACTAGAGAGATTACTTGAGAGTGTAATAGTTGACAAAAGTATCGACCCTCAATCCTTATTGGTGGGCGATAGAAATGCTATTATTATATCGGCTAGAGTATCTGGATATGGAAACACTTATAAGACGCAGATTACGTGCCCACAGTGTTTAACGCAACAAAAACACAGTTTTGATTTAAACAAAATCAATACAGTCACCATGTCTGAAGTTTATGAGAACCTAGCGGAAATAGTAAACGTTGAAGAAAATGGTGAGTTTAGTGTTGTATTACCGAAGTCTCAACTTAAAGTGACTCTGAGGCTTTTGACAGGTCGGCATGAGACCGCCCTTAATAAACACATGAAGAAAAATAAAGAACAAAAGGCCGAGAGACTAGTCACAACTCAGCTTACTCACATGATCTCTTCCGTTAACGGCAATAGCACGCAAGAGGCGATTCAATATGTTTCTCACAACCTACCGTCCGCAGATTCATCTTTTTTAAGAAAAATCTACAAGACCATAGTCCCTAATATTGAATTAATTTTAAACTTTACTTGTCAAAACTGCGGTCATTCTGAAGACATGGAGGTTCCGCTCTCCGCGGACTTTTTTTGGCCTGACCAATGATTATATGGAAAATGTTTATGAGCATTTTTTCTTCTTAAAACATTACGGTGGGTGGTCTTTTGTTGAAGCCTATAACTTGCCAATTGGGTTAAGAAATTGGTTTGTAGGTAGGTTAACAGAACACCTACAAATGGAAAACGACATTCGAGCAAAAAGCAACTCCGGAAACGTTAGAGAGTTATCTTCAGCTAACCAACCAGCGCCGCCTGCTGGATTAAAGATTAAATAAATATAAAAAATCAATGTAAACTATTTATTTTATGAGGGGCCATTAGCTATGTCTGCCGAAGCTGAATTAGAACAGATTAAAAAAATTCTTACCCAAATTAGGGACTCGAATGTTGCAACTAGCACCAGCGTAAACGCTGCTGACGTAGATAGGTACACTAGCGAACTGAAAATAGCCAGACAAGAGCTTGAATTACTAGATAAAAATACTGCCGCGTACAACAGAAAGCTGCGAGAAGTTGAAAGTCTTAGTCGACAAGCTAGAAACGCGATGAAAGATCATCGAAACGAAACAGATCTTTTATCCATGTCCACGCGCGGCCTCATAGGCGTATTTGATACCCTTGCCAACGTAGCAGATCGAGCGATTACTGCCATAGGCGGTGTCGTAAAATCTTTTATGGATGAGGCTAAAGCTCTCGATAACGTCACAATGCAGTTTCGAGCCACTACGGGCGCCACTGCTGATCTGGCATCTAATATAGGCGCTTTATCAGATAGGCTGAGAATATATGGAATAAACGCGGAAAAAGCCGGCCAAATTCAAGAAACACTTGCCGCACAGTTCACGCTTTTTACTACGTTGAACAAAGAGCAACAGCTTGAACTTGGTCGAACGGTTGGGTTTCTTGGTGATTTGGGCATTTCTTTTGAGCAATCTGCTGGTATTTTAGAAACTGCCACTAGAACACTAAACATGTCTTTAGGTGATACAGAACAATTACTAATTGACATGCGAGGTATGTCAAGAGATTTACAAATTCCGATCGAGCAATTAACGCGCGATTTTGCTGCAGCAGAAGGCACTGTGGTGGCTTTGGGTGATGGCGGCGTTGACGCGTTTAAAAAATTAAGTGCAACCGCAAAAGGGACTGGTGTTGAGGTCAGTACGCTGCTGGGGATTACTAAGCAATTCGATACGTTTGAAGGTGCCGCTGAGTCGGTACAAGCGCTTAACACTCTGCTCCAAGGCCCCTACCTAGATTCAATAACAATGATCAACACCACTGATCCATCTGAGCGCATAAATTTAATACGTGGTGCGTTCGAGGCTGCTGGTAAAGGCGTTGAAGACTTAGCAGATGCGCAGCATTACTATCTTAAGGAATCATTGGCGGCAGGCTTAAATACTGACGTGCCGACACTCATGAAATTATTGTCAGGAGAAACTGACGAACTACAAGAAAGTGCCTTAAATGCTGGAATGAGTTTGAAAGAATTATCAGATGAAGCCTTTGGGTTAAAAGGTTTTGATGAAATCCTCAATAATGTAGTTAAAGGTCTTCAAAAACCAGTGTCTCAGATACAACAAGCTGCGCGCCGTAGTTTTGAGGGATTTCAACCTCTTTTAGAAAGTTTTAATAGATATAATGAAAGTCTAATTGAATCTACAACCGCGTTTGTCGATAGAAATTCTAAATTAGTTGGCGCCGTGGGACTTATTTATAATTTAGGTAACATTGATGCTGTTCAAAAAGGTTACGACATTTTTAAAGGCATGGCTGATTTTACGGGCTCAATGCTAAGTAACATGTTTACATTTAAGGGACTATTAACGTTGATGGCTGGTGGTGTCCTATACTCAATTAGAGGCGACCTTGGAGACATTTATGACGCTTTTTTCGGTCCCAAAGGAGGTCTTTTTAAAGGGCTTTCTAAAACTTTTGATGTGCTAAGTGACAAGTTTACAGAGTTTAAAAAGAACGCTGTATCTATGGGGTTTGATCAGGATTTTTTTGATGCATTGTTAGAAAAAGGGATCGCCTTTTCCAAGCGCATGTTTGCCACACTAGAAAAATTTCTTCTTGGGCCGCTTATAGACTTTCTTTCTGTTGATGGAGTATTTTATTTTGAAAAAATAGCATTTGCAATTGGTATGAGTTTACGAAAAGTAATGCAAAGTATACTAAGCCCATTTGCGCAATCTATACTTTTGAGCGATGAAGACGAAATTGAGGCCCCTCGAACTCGAAAAGAAATTGAAGAAGCTTATAAAAAACAAACCGGCGGAGACCACGCAAGAAGACTGCAAAGACAACGAGAGTTTATTAAGGCAACCCTAGAGGATAAGTTGGCCACCAGGGACTTAATGCAAGGCCGCGGTGCTAAAGGAATGGCCGAAGTCGACAAAAGATTCACAGACGTGGTCACTGCGGTATCGCCAGTTATGAAGTCAATAAAAGACACAATAACAGATCTGGCGGTCGACGCTTATGACTTAGCTAGAACTGATGGTGTCGAAGCCGCCAAACAAGGTGCAATTTTAGCACAAGAGATTAGCGCCGCTTCAAATCAATCTCACGACAATTATTTCCAGGTTAACATTGGGAACAAACAACTTGAAAGCGAGGTGGTACAAATCACCGAATCTAGATTACAAAAAACCATTAGAGATGGCGTGGTAAGATAAGGAGGCCAATATGTCTAAATCAGACTCTACAGACGATACCAATTATTTTAGCAGCCTGAAGTATGGTCGCGACGAAAACACGGTACAAGACACTCATGTTGATTTAACAGATGCGTACGCTAACTATAAACAATATGTTATTTCATTTTTACATGAGCCAACTGGAAAAACAGTTTATTTCAAGGCTTTTGTCACCGAATATAATGAGTCGTTTAATTGTAATTGGCAGGCTACTAATGTATATGGTAGAACTGATCCGATTCAAAATTATTCCGGAACAAAAAGAAGCATAACTTTGGCTTTTGACGTTCCAGCAGCTTCCGTTGGTGAGTCTTACGAAAATTTAGGTAGAGTCTCCAAATTGGTGCAGATGTTATACCCCACATATTCTCAAAACGATATCGGCGCCGGCAAAATTATAGGTTCTGCTCCGCTTGTAAGAGTCAAAATGATGAACTTAATCACAAAAGAAAGATACGAACGGCCGTCCTCGGTGGATCGCGCCGTGGAACAAGCCGAAGGTCTTTCCATGGCTGCTTCACTTAAAGAGGACTTTATCAACAATGCAAAAAGAGAAAATTCACCAAGTTCGATTCTCAAAAATTACAAAACTGCCCCGAATCCTAAAAACGGTGTTCTTGCGGCCATAAGCTCAGTAACATATCGTTCAGATCTACAGAAAATTCAATTTTTTGAAAAAGCACCAAATACAATACTGCCTCAATCAATATCAGTTAACATCAGTTTTGACGTGATACATGAAGAGACTCTAGGTTGGGATGCAGCTTCAAATGAATTTTTGGCAGAATCCTTCCCCCATAAAGCACTATTATCAACTAGTAACGACTTAAGAACTATAAATGACGATCAGTCGCCAGCGGACATTAACGCGCGCATTGCTCAAGAACGCGATAATCAAGCAATTGAGGATCAAAGACGCGCAACCAAAAACAAGTTTATGGAAAAAATTGGTAGAAGAGCGCTAACTAAGGGAGGCCAGGCGATTGGTAATTTACCGCGCGCATATACTTCAGCACTTGCCAACGCTGTTGGTGGCAAAAGGGATGATTAATAATGGCAAGATATAAAAATACGAGAGTTTTCAGCAATAATTTAGAATATTACGATTACTTAAGAAAAAACCGAAGCTTAAGAGTCGTTAATCATTATGCCACTCCAATTCTTAAAAACCCGAGTATTGAAGAAAGAAGCAGAATAGTTTCTAATAGCCATATTTGGTCTTTGGGCGACAGATACTACAAACTAGCTGATCAATACTACCAAGATTCATCATTTTGGTGGGTTATAGCATGGTATAACTCAATCCCAATTGAAGCAGACATTCAAACTGGACAAATGATTGAAATTCCAATAAATTTGAGTACGGTTTTAGACGTCTTGGGGCTTGATTACTAAAAATGGATCCTGTAAACACATTTAGGTTTTATAATTCGTTGTACAACTTGTATAAAGTGTACTCTGCAGGGCAGGCCCGACGAGAACAAGAAGAAGCATACGATCAAGAAGTCGCTGACATGGTTGAGCGGATAGAAAACGTCGACTCGTCAAAAAAACCTGCCAGTCTAACGCCAGCTGAAAAATCATACTTAGATGCTCTCCAGGCAGGTGACTTAACAAACTCACCTGCTTTAATGGCAGATTTGCAAAGTCGCTTACCTGATCCGGTTAACGCTATGCCAGTTGTTTCCGCTAATGCGGGCTCTAATCCTGAACTGGCTGAAGCGGCCAAAGCGTTAGAAGAAGCAAAACAAAAGCCGACAGAGGCTAGCGCCGAAACTACTGAGTCAGAAACTAGCAGCCTGCCAAAGAAAAGACCCTTTACAGACCAAACGTTTATGTTAATGCATCTCTATAATTTAATAAATTTAAGAAATGAAAAAATGACGGAAGATAATCAGGAAGTGATTGACGAAGACTCAAGCGAAAATGGGGTTATTTCAAACACGGTTAAATCATTAAAATCACCAAATCCTTATGCTTATATACCTACTGCAGCGCACCCACTTGAGCAAAACGCAGTGATTCAATGTTATGGAGAGCCAGCCCCATTTATAAATTATTTAAAAGGCGATCCTAACATACAATCTTATTTAGATCTCACAACACAAGAATTATCTGAGTTAACAACAAAAATAAGACTTTACAAAGTTTTTCACCGCGGCCCAAAAGAGCGCGCTGTTGAAATTAAGTTTGAAACAGCCGGAATAGGCGCCTCTGAATTAAATAATGTATTAAGTTCCAACGGGACCAAAAGAGGATACGGCTCGGGAATTAAATCCTTTAATATAACTTACGATGGTGTAAACCCAGTTACAGCCACCAAGACTCTTGCCGCAACATTAACAATTCACGCAAATAGCATGGAAGAATTACTAAGACCGCGCCGCGGCCCAGCTGTGTTTGAAGATGATGACAGCACAGAAGCCGCTTTCATGGGATATGAATATAGATATTTTGACTTAGCTGTAAAAAGTGTGGAGACTATGGGTTCTAACAGAACACTCAGAAGAGGGCCATTTGGCAGTCTCGAAGACATAGGATTTTATATTGTAGCTGATATTGGTTTGGTCAAAGGAAATGCGTTGAATGGAATTGCCTCAGATGCAACATCGGTGGCAGTGAAACTTCGCCCACATACACACGTTTTTAATTTAGAGCAAGACGGCTCTGTTGAATTAATGATTGAGTATAAAGGTGAAATAGAATCTAGATTTTCTGATCCAGTTAGATTTGACATTTTTTCTACTAAAACATCGATGACATTTGATATGTTTTCTGCAATGGGAGTGGCCATGGCGAAACAAACATGTTCAACTGAGCAAATAACTGCGCTAAGAAAAAAAATGACAGCGCTCAGCAATACAGATTATAAAACTCGTATCACTCAAATTAATGATTTGTTGAGACACAATCAAAAACTATATTATATAAGGCTGCCGCCAAAAGTATTACAAGCCTATAGTGAAGCGTTTAATGCGTACGAAAAATCTGCCGAAGAAATTAATTCTGCAGCCGATCAAACTTCGGAAACTATGAAAAAAAGAATTGAAGCGGCGTTCGACACTCTGCGTTCTGCATTGGGGTCTGTTGTCCCTCCCGCAACCGAAGAAAACCCCAACTCACTAAGCATCACCGCTGCTGATTTTGTATCAAAAGAATCAGAAGAAATTAAAAAAGAAATGGAGAATAAAGAAAAAAATGATGAGGGCTCCATTAGAGATTGTGCCATTGATCCGAACGCCACACAAGTGGCATATTTTTATGTGGGCGATCTCATAAACCTAATATTGAAAAATTTATCCGCACTATATTCATCAGAAAGCGTAAATGAAATAGTAAATAATGCAGGGAAATTAATAGATGGCCAATTAAGCGAAAAATCTGCTAATGCAAGCCAGCTCGACGAATTATTTGACGAATTAGGGGGGACGTCAGGTAATTTATTGGCTATTAATGAGCAGGTAGTAAAACTTGGCAACGCTGCCAGAGACTTCAAAAAATACAGAATAGTGCTCGGCCCCACCATGATTTCAGATTACTTTTCGACTAGCGAAATTATGTGCAGCATAGGAGATATTCCAGTACCACTAGTGCATTTTAATGCATGGCTTTCAGAGCAAATGGATGGCTCAGATAGAAAAAGATACCCACTACATCAATTTTTAAATGATTTCATTAACAAGTATTTGAGATCATACTTAATGGGAGAAAAAGAATTTTTAGATGCTGAACGACTGGGACAATTAAAGGTATTTGGGCACACACCAATGACCGGCTATGCCCCACCAAATCCAGAAGTATCCACTGATCCACTTACAATTTTTAGAACAAATCCGAAATATGGAGGCAGAAAGGGTCTTGTACATGAAAATATTCCCTATCAAGACCGCCCAATAATAAGAACAAAATACAACAAACTTTTATCAAAAAATTTAATGTATGCGCATGATTATCACGTATTCTATGATAGAAACGCTGGTTTTATATTACCTAAAAATACTGCGACTCTGGCCAATTATGGAATTGGGATATACCAGCACGGTAAAGATAGAGGTATTCTCAAAGATATTCAGTACCAAAGAACAGAAATTAGAGGCAGAAAAGAGACGTATTTTTATGGTTCTCAAGATGGGATGGCGCAGTTAGCGGAAGTTTTTGACGCCACTTTAACAACTTTCCCCGATCTTCACACTTTTAACGGGGATATCATTTATATTGATCCTAAGAGCATTAACACTTATTTGTCTCAAGAATCACTTCGTTCTTTTGATTCTTTTACAATTGAGGACCTAGGGTTGGGAGGTTACTATTTGGTCACCCATGTAACTCATCATTTTGAACAAGGAAAATTTGAAACTAAATTAAAAACAACATGGCAATGGAATAACAATTCAACTAAAGAAGAATCAAAGTTATTTCAAGAGGAAAGTGATAGTAGTCCTGATGAGGCACCAAAAGAAGCGTCAAATCCGTGCAAAACTAATTTGGCGCCCGAACCCGGCGCCGCAGCTGGCTCTGATACTTTTAATAAAGCATTTGAAACTGCTGAATCTGTTTTTGGCACAGCAAAAGATAAAGTTGTTGGTTTTATAAAAGGTATTTTTGACGCCACTGATAACGAGCCGTCAATTGAAGAGATAGCCCTAACGTTTGATCAGGATCGCAAACTTAGAGCAGCTGGAATAAATCCAGATAAAGCACCCAGCGCGTCAGCAGGTCACAATGGACCAAGTTGATATAATTAGGAGAATTTAAATGAGCAATTTTTTTGTGGACGGAAAAGAAGAATCTATAAAAGAAATTTTTAATAAAAAACAAATTTATAGCCTTGTTACATTTACCAATAAATATCCTAACTTAATAAATTTTAATTACGGAGAAAAAAGATTGTATGGCAGAACAAATCGGTACTTTGAGCCGATAGTGCCAAACGAAATGTTTTTAAAATTAAAAAACTTTGGCTCGTCTAATCCAAACCAAGTAAAAGCTTTTAATTTTGTTGTAGATGCGTTTACCGATTTGCAAAATAAATTTAAAATAAAAGCTGCCCGCGGAGAAATAAATACAAATGACCTATTTTTGTCCGATTTGGTTCCCACAGCCGGCTATTTCGATCCTTTTGTAGCTTACGAAAAATTCACTCAAGCATTTATAGTAGCAGTTGGAGAAATTCTAGCTGATAAACAAAGAACATATGCTAATTTTGATGAGTTTTTAAATTTAATTTTACCGTATGTCAAAAACAGGATTAAATCGCGACCTATAACTTTTCCTGGGTATGTAAAAAGCGCTGAATGCCCTATTAATGCATCCGGTTTAGTCGTGGAAATTGCAAAAATAGATCCCAATGACGATAAGTTTAAATATGATAATTTTTATAGTAGCGATAATTGGGAATTTTTTGTAAATGCATGCAATACATATGGATTTATGGTCGATTTAAATATGCCAAATCGGCTCATAGCAGACATAGCATCACCTAATATACAGCAGAAAATGATGAACTACGTTCCAGAAATAAATTCCGCTGACAAGTTAATAGGGTATAATTACACTCCTGCATCGCTAATAGGGTTTGATAAGTTTCAAAAACTATTATATAGGACTTATAATGCAAATAAATCAAAAGTTGTATTAAGAAGCGTAAACAATCACCCTGATGGCACAAAAACTAGAGTTAGAAAAGTTAAAAACTACACAATGGAAGAATTTGCAAATGAAATTGGTATAGAAAAACTTATAAAATTATATTGCGAGATAAGATTTTTAGAAGATGAAAATGAGTTTAATGAACATCAAGTACACATGATTACCACTGAAACCATACAAATAGCGGCAATGCAGAATCTTGAAACCGCTTTGGCGTTTTTTGAAAAAATAATTAATAAACCATTTGACTACGCAGGTTCATTAAGCTATATTAAACAGAGAGAAGAATTATTGAGGCGGTAGTGTATTTTCAGGCTCTTGATGACAAAAAAGAATGCGTAGGCATTTATTATAATGGTAGACTTGTGTTTGATGAATCGCAATTTCCGAAGACATTTGCTAATATGAGAACCTGGCGATACTCAGGCTTTTTAGATGACGACTCAATCGAATACGGATGGCTACTGGCTGGTGGCAAAACATTGAAAGAGTGCTGTCCAGAAAATCTCATGCCGGACTTAATTAAATTTGAAAGAAAGATGAATGCTTATAAAAAAGCCTTCGAGTTGGCAAGAGTTAACTTTCGTGAACACTGTTTTTTTGATCTTGTGCCACACGACTTCCTGGTTTCTTTTTTAGAGCTTAAAAATCAAGTAACGCAACATGTTTTTGAGAACAGCGAAAAAACATCGCTCTACAAGCATCTTTTAAGTGTGGAAAAATTATTATATAAAATAAGATACCAACAGCTCAATATTAACAACCAAAATGCACGTGGACTTTTTACTTCATCGCGAAACCGTGCCGCAGCCCAGAAGCTGCTCAATGGTCCAAAACATATTGATTACAATATATTTGGTACACGCACGGGTCGCTTGTCGACTTATGGTGGGTCATTCCCTATATTAACTATGGCAAAGGATTTACGAGCGCTTGTAAAGCCACTTAATGATTGGTTTATTTCGCTTGACTATAATGGAGCAGAAGCTAGAACAGTTTTGGGGCTTCTCGGTAAACATCAGCCACCTGGCGATGTACATGAGTGGAATGTCGCGAATGTCTTTGCAAACAAAGGCATTGGTGATCGCGAAGCAGCCAAAACATTCTTTTTCTCTTGGCTTTACAATCCAGATTCTACCAAAATTCAAGAGTCTTTTTATGATCGAGACGCATTACTAGAGCGATACTATGAGAATGGCACCATCAAAACTATTTTTGACCGAAATATTGAAGTTGATCAATACAAAGCAGTCAATTATATTGTGCAAAGCACAACAGCAGATTTGGTGAATGACCGCGCTGTTGCCATTGATGAGTTCTTACATGACAAGCGCACATTTGTGTCACATATCGTACACGATGAAATAGTGCTTGACATGCCTGACGAAGAAAGGTATCTTATACCTGAGATTAAAGAGATATTCTCGAATAACAAGCTAGATAAGTTTGTCACTAATCTAAAAGCAGGCAAGGACTATATGGATATTGGAGTTTTGAATATATGATTTCTGTGGTAGGCATAGGAAACGCTGCATGTTCGATTGTTGAAAATTTTAAAACGCAAAAAAACAATTACAAAGTGTATCAACTCGGCTCGAATCAAAAAAACAGCAAATACACGAAGAAATTAAAAGACTACAGCAACCCAGAGGATTACGAAAAAAATATTCCTAACTTATCGAAGTTTTTTGGTGACATTAGTGAAAATATTCAAGTTTTTGTGGTTGGGTCTTCATATAGCTCTAATTATACTTTGGGCATCTTGCAACAACTTCAAGGTAATAAATTGGAAGTATTTTACGTACGTCCAGATATAGAACTATTAACCGGTGTTCCCAAGCTGCTTGAGAACATGATGTTTGGGGTTCTACAGGAATATGCCCGCTCCGGTTTGTTTAAATCGTTGACAATCCTGTCTAATCTGGAGATAGAAAATAGCATTTCTGGCTTGTCCATTAAAAACTATTACGAGAAATTAAACCACACCATTTTTTCATGTGTACACTACCTCAACTTTTTTAATCACACCGAGCCAGAAATTGGTCAAATGGCACGTCCCTCAGACATAAATAGAATCCGCTCTATGGGAATATTAGATGTAAAAACTTTATCAGAAAAATGGCTTTTTGAGCTTGACATGCCTCGCGAGACATGTTATTATATCTGTATCAATCAAGAAAGACTTGAGAAGGAAAGCGG
>MDSZ01175004.1_pt1 | contig 14434 bp, 25 predicted proteins | sample 811201 | NCBI WGS metagenome assembly MDSZ01 (sample SAMN05326647, study PRJNA326480) | marine metagenome | isolation source: seawater | place: Indian Ocean: North | collected 2010
GCACAAAATATTTCTTTAATTAAATTAAATTTTTGTTTCATTCTAAATCTTTTAGTAAATCATCTAGTTGTTCGATTGTGATTGTTTCTGATTTATCGTAATCTTCGCATGGTTTGGCGAATTTTATTTGGTCGTAAACAAGTATATTTTCTTTGCTTTTATTTGCATCTGAAAGCATTAGGTTTAGTGTTTCAATGAGTTCTTTGGGGCTTTCTGCAATGATCTCTGCTTCTTCGCTGTGTGCGAATATTTCGCCATCGTCATTGTACATCACCTCATACAAACCATACGAATTTTTGCGTTTGATTATTCTGTAGTTCCACATTGTATTCTTTGTCGTAGTTCGGTGCTTGAGAAATTGTGCGATCTTTCATTATAGTATATTTCGATACCTTTTGTCAAGCACAAATCTTTGCCCGAAAAGTCAACACCTCGATAGTCCGCACCAATAATACGAATATCAATAGGATAACCCAAAAGAATATCGTGCAAATCTTTTTCAAGATTATAAGGTATCACCTCGTCAACATATTTGACGGAAGATAATTGGATGTATCGTTCGACTATGCTTTGAATTGGTTTGTTTTTATTTGGTCGCTCGACTTGAGGGTCAACATGAAGACCACAGATCAGATAATCACACACAGATTTTGCTTCTTTTAGCATCAAAACATGACCTGCGTGAAGAAGGTCGAATGTACTAAATGTTACTCCTATCTTCATGGCTTAGTTGAGAAGCACCGATTTAAGCCCTCATCAAAATGAACTTTTGGTTTCCAACCACAATCAATCAAGGATTGATTATTTGCAAGAGTATTTCTTGCATCTCCTTTTCGTGGAGGAGCAAAATCCCATTCTACTTTTTGATGTCGGTCAATGAAATCTTTTATGTAGTTCAATGAAAATGAAAATCCATAGCCAACATTATAGTAATCGTCGTGCATATCGTCATTATTCATAGCTAAGATATTTGCCGACACAATATCCTCAACATGAACAAAATCTCTCGTTTGCTCTCCATCTCCATCAAGACGCAATGGTTTATTTTGTCGAATCATTTCCATCCACGCAGAAATCGCAGTAGTATATGCACCCCCATAAGGCTGATCTTCAGAATAAGCATTAAAGTAACGCAAACAAACACAATGCACTCCATACAATTCTTTGTATAATTTACATTCCATTTCTGACATAAGTTTGTGCAAGCCGTAGGGAGATTTTGGAACTCCATCTCCGTCTCCCATGATCGCAGAGGAAGAAGAGAATATAAATTTCTTTACTCCGTGATCCTTGCTCCACTCTAAAAGTTTAGATGTAACCAAAACATTTTGTTGTAATGTATAGCTTGGATTTATAACTGAATATTCTACCCTTGGGTATGCACAAAAATGAAATACAACATCAAATTGTTCGTCAGGCAAACAATGCAAAACATCATCTCCATCTTTCAAGTCAATACCATGCACTTCATGCGTTAAATCTTTTTTTATTTCAGAATATAGATGCGAGCCTATATATCCTTTATGTCCTGTGACTAATATTTTCATTTTATTTGAAGCAGTTTCTTTCTAAAACTTTTTTGTAGGCTACAAAATCATCCGAATACATCTTTTGTATTCTTGGTTTACCTACATTAGAATAAATTCTGTAAAGCCAATCTTTTGCCGCGTGCGGAATGGTCATATTTCTGCGTTGACATTCATTGTATAATTCAACAAAATGTATGTATGCTTGTGGCGTAAGATGACCTTCCATGTTATTGTGGCTATCAATAAACTTAGCATATTTTTCATTAGCTTCTCTTCGCATTGTTTTTTCGACTGCATCTTTGCGACTCGATTTTTTTAATACTCCACCTTTTATATCAAAATAAAAGTTTTGTGTTTCGATGTGTTGATGCGGAATACTTTCATATATTTCGAGTGCAACATCTAGCACATGATTGTCTTCATCTACAAGAAAATATTCTTTGCATTGCTTGCCTTTGAGGAAGCGATCATTACGAATCATGTACTCATAGTATCTTCCGTTTGGAAGCAAGTCATAGTGCGAGCGAAGATAGCTCATTTTCCACAAACGAATTGGCTCACCCTTTTTCTTTTTTAGACCTCGCTCATGTATATTTGGCTTGGTACTACAAAAATAGTAATGGTGGAGTTTTGGTTCGTATTTTTTTGTTTTTGTTTTTTCTGCTTTCAAAGTTTTCTGTTATTGTTCCAAAGGTTATATATACTTGTGCCAAGACACACTACAATGATAATAGACGCAACAACCGCATCCCATCGTATATCAAGTTGTAGTATTTGATCAATCATTCTTCGTGACTATATTTTCCGAAAAGTTTTTTGCGAACATCTAGTAGTGTAAAATGCACTTGTGCTTGTTCAAGCGAGTCATTTATTTTGGACAAAGTATTTGCATCTGCAATCATTGAGTCTAATTTAGACAGAAGAGTTCTTTTTGCATCTGCGTATCCTGCATCATAGCCGTCTACGATAGTATTTATTTTTTTGTGTTGTTCCATGCAATCTTTAAAGCTACCACTATAAACTACATTTCCATCATTGTCAAGCAAATTGTATGTACTTGGTTTTGTTGAGTGATTCCATTTTCCGTTCATTCGTCAACATTATGCCATATTTTTCCTTCTTTGTCAAGCTCGGAACTCCAAATCATTAATTTTTTGTAGATTGGATAGAGAACAACGCCCATCCATTCAAAATACAAAAGGTTGCTCAACCAATCGCCGAGACAAAACAAAATTTTGCTTGCGATTAACTTCAATACCTTTTTATTGCATCAACGATTGCCAATGCACCATCTCCATTCTTGGTCATTATTGCTTCGCCTGTGGTAAGTAATATTTTCCAAAACTTTTCGCGTTGCTTTACATATACTACATTCACAGGATTAATATAAAATTTTTCGTTATTTGCGTCTTCGATTGTGATCATGATTTGTACATATTATTTTGAAAGTCTTCAATTCTACTTTGTTGAGAATCGCTGAGATGTCCTTGCATATTATTTGCGTTTTCTTCGTCAGTAAACCATTGATAGTCTAAGTTGAAAATGTCATCCACGTTGGATGGATGAAATCCTGCGTTGACGAGCAAGCCTTTGAATTGTTCCGCGAGATCGTAAACATCTGTGCCGTCAAAAGCATCATCAGATTCAACACTATAAGTTTTACCATGTAATGTAAGTGATAATTTCATTTTTGTTTATTTTGGTAATTCGATTTGATCAAACATATCATCTTCATCGAAGGCGTTGTATTCTCTTCGGAAGTTTTCGTATTCAACCCATAATTTGTCGTACCAAGTTTGGTGAAGTTGGCTCATGCCCATCAACATATTTAGCAATTCATCTTCTGTATATTTGCGAGGAGCATCGCCAATCGCATAGATGAGTGCATCAATGTTGTCTTGGATGTTGGACATATTGCCCATTGCTTGTTCTAGTTTGTTCATTTTACTTCTTGAATTTATTGTCAATCCATACCTTGTATGTATAAAGTGCCATCAACATAAATGTGAGCAACAAGCCGTCACCCCAAGGTAAGTTCCATAGTTCTGTTATTTGATCCATTGTTGTAATTCTCCGTTTTTTAAGCTCAAAACATTTTCAATCTCATCTGCCACATTACTTTTAACAGAGATTTCGTGATCTTTTGATAGAGAGTTTAATAATTGTAATAAATTTTTTCCTGTTTGGATTCTATATTCTTCTCCTGCAAGAAACAAATTTTCGGTAGTCATCAAAGTCAAATCATCTATCTTGATTAGAATGTGATTTACTGAATCTGTGCTACCTCGTACTCCTAGTTTTATCATAATTTATTTGTTGCAAAGTATACTATTTTTTCTTTGGTTTGTCAATCTTTTTTTTCCAATTTATTTTGTTGTAATTGTCGCGAAATTTTCGTGAGGTATTGTTGCGTGGCGAGTCGCCCTTGCCGTTTTGATTATTTGAAGTTTTTTCTTTTGTCATTTTTTAATTACCCATATTCCTTCTGAGTTTCTAGTAAATTTTTCATGAATATTAAAGTGAGTTTCTCCGTGGCAATTTCTGCATAAAAGCATACATTTGTCAAGCTCTTTTTTAATTTTATCTGAGAATGCATTTGATTTAAAATCTGAAATTTGAAAATCTTTTTGAGAAGAGTCGATATGATGAAATTCTAAAGATGCTATACATTTATCATAACCACATATCTCGCAAGCCCCGCCTTTGTAATCAACGCATTTTTGCTTGAGATTAACTTGTCGAGTACTTGACTCAGCGTTTGTGCATATTTTGCAATAAGGTGATCCGCCTTCCTTTCCTCTTCTTGGATAAAATTCCTCAATACTTTTAATTTCTTTACAGCAAGGACAACTCTTTAATCCTTTTTCTTCGAGTTGTTGAGCCAATGTTTTAAGATTGTGTTTTTTAAAATGATAGTTGGTTGCTGTTTTAGATTTGCCTATTTGGCGTGCTATTTGACCGATAGAAAAACCTTTGTCAATTTTTTGTTCTAAAAGTTCTTTTGTGATCTCCTGCATTATTATGCCGTCAATATAAACATTACAATTGCCACAATAATAAACAACTCAAAACAGTAATTCCAACGATAAGTAATAAGTTTAGTAAATAGCTCATGTATTTTTTTCATTTTTGTATAGTATACGCGAAAAACAATATTTTGTCAACTATAAAGTGTAAGTATATTTTATGACTACGCAACCACGATTTGATGACTCTAGCGAGCTTGTGCCGCATCGCAATTTTACGATACCATTTAACTATGTATGGGAACGAGAAAGCGAGCGGTGGATACCAATGGAAGAAGGATTTGGCGGCTCGTACATCGACGGCATAACATTTCAAGCAAGTGCATATGTTCATAAGTTTGGAAGTAATCCGCAAGTTCCAAATGCTGGCTTGTCTGTATCAAATCCCGAAACAATTTGGGATGGATCGGGAGAATATCTGTTTCCAAGCAATGATGGAGAAAACATGGAAGTTGTTTCAACAGACGACACCGACCAACAAGAAATTGTTATTCAAGGATTAGATGAAAACTTCCTTGAAAAAACTTGGACAGGAACATTGAATGGCACAACCCCTGTAAATATCGGAACTTGGACACGAGTATTTCGTGCATATAACGACTGCATAACTAACTTTGTTGGAGATATTACAGTCAATGAAGTTGGAGGAGCAACAGATTATATTAAAATACTAGATGGCAACAACCAAACGCTGATGTGCGTATATACAATACCCGCAGATAAAGTAGGATATTTAACAAAGTACAATTTGAGTGCCCAAAAATCTAGCTCTGCAACTATTAATTTTACTGCACAATTAAGAACTCGCGAATTTGAGAAAGTATTTCGAGTACGCGAAATTGTATCTTTCGGAACAGATCACGACACGCGAAGAAGATTAGACTTTCCTACTGCACTTCCCCCAAAAACAGATATAGTATTTAATATAGTAGATGCAGACGGAAACAATGGATCGGCAAATGCTGATTTTGATATTGCATTACACGATCTCTAAGAAGATATAAATTTTTTATATTCCTCTAAAATAGATTCGTGTCCATTGTTTTGTAGATATTCTTCGATAGACATTGGTTTATTTATTTCTTGATAATATCTACCCAATTCGCGTTCGTATTGATCTAGTGCCGATTTATAATTGAAGTCGTCATCGGGATCATGTTCATTTCTAATGAATTTGAATGTTGGTTCTTTAATTGTTTTCATATTTACGATGTGTTGTATCTAGTTCCCTGTGATGACCTGCATTTGTTTTTGCAATAAGCGAATAGCTTTGTCTTTACCTTTTACTTCGCATTCCCATTTGGCAGACTTATCTGCTTCGATTTCGACATGAGGTGGCGTGCGACCTAGTGCAAAATATTCTGCATGGGCACGAGGCTTTTCGGGAGTACCTTCTGACCAATGAAACACAGGGGCAATAAAATCACCTTCATTGCTTCCTTGATTTATCCATGTATATGCACAGCGTTCTGCATTGAATGCAACACTTGGATTTCCTTCTGATGGATTGCAAAAATCATGGAGGTTGTCATAACAAACAGGAATATTTGCACCGAATGTTTCAAACAAATAACCACTAAATTTTATGCAATTATCTACATTAAAGAAACCTTTGTCTTCGTTCTCGATAGTAAGACGATTATAAACACCTTTGTCGCACATAGAAAGATTACGGAAAAATCTAGTGGCTACAATTTCTAGCGTTTCATCCATCTTGGGAGTATAATTAACATGAATATTCATGGGTGCAGTATGATCTTGCGGTAATCCAATTATGTCTAGCACACTTGCTTGCATATTAAGCTCTTTGATTGTTCGATCTACTGCATCGCGGTTACCCGACGCGAGAACATTGAATTGATCGGGATGAGAACCGATGCTGATATCAAGAGTCTTAGCTACAATACCTGTGCGACGCAAAGCTTGCTTGATTGGTACTATGTCAGGAAGTTCGTCCAGAGATATTTCCAGAGTTTGGTCGGTAACGAGAGGAAAAAGAGCAGAGCTAAGACGATAATGCCGAATACCTGATTCAGCGCAATGATGGAGAATATGTTCAGTAACAATAACATTATGCAAAATTCTTTCAGATAATTGACGAAGCGCTTCATTTCTATCTTCTTTATTACACAAGTCGTTGAAACGTTTGCGGGTCATTGTTTGAAACGAGTATTTCTTTTTGTCTATATCTTTTAGTTCTTCGCTGATGCAAGTTAGTCCGAGTATTGTATTCATGTTGATAAGTATAGCAGATTGTTGTGTTCATGTCAATACATAAACATGAAAAACTTTTTGAAATTATAAATCAGAAGTCCTAGATTCACCTTCTTCTACTGATGATCTTATTTCTTGTTTTATTGCTTTTGCTTGTTCTTTTATTTGCTTGTGAGTTTCTTTGTTCGATTCTTTGAATTGAGTAATTAAAGCTTCTCTATCTTCTTGAGAAGAATTTTTTAATTTTTCGCGAAGTTCTTTTTGTGCCTCATGCATTTCTTTTTGTTTAGCTTTTAGCTCTGCTATTTTTTCTTTTAATTCATCGCTGAGTTCGGGTTTGGCAGGTCTTTGAACCTCCACTTCGGGCTTTTCAACTCCTACATCGGGTTTGTTTTGCTCAAGAAGTTCCTTAATTTTAACTTTAGCTTGTTCGTGGGTAATTTCTCCCGCTTCAACAGAAGACTTGATTGCATCAGCCTGTTCTTTCAATTCAGCTGGAAGTTTGGGTCTCTCAGGTTGTGAGTAAGATGTAAGCCCTATAAGGGTAGCGATAAGTATTGTTGTTAGTTTTTTCATATATTGTTTTTTGCAGTTATTATGCCAAGTCGAATTGATTGAAAAAGTCTTTGTTTTAGAGGATTTGATTTATATTGAATTGATTGCGAGTTTATTTTTGGTGAATATTGCCCGATCAATTGAGAAATATTACTCAATCCATAAACATCAAAAAACGTTCGCATTTTCTGCGGCGATACGCGATACAGTCAATTGCATCAAAAATTTTATTCAATAAAAATAAGATGGGTCGCCGATACAAATAATAGTATATTTTATATTTTAGTGTATTTACATACTTATTGCGTGCGGCTTCTTCTAATTTTGTTTTTTTGTTAAAATCTTTTCGGTCGCTATTTGAGTAAGCACCGAATGTAATCAGCTTGATGTCTTTTAGTTTACCAAATCTATAGATTGCTTTGAATTCAATGTGATAGTCGTTTGGTAGCTCCTCTTCCAAAAAATGAGTATAAAAATAAAAAGCACCATGATAACCTTCAACATGCTCGTCGTCACAATACAATGATCCGTCCTCGCGAATCTCGTAGTCGTGCATCCATAATTGCAAATCCTTGCTTTGAAATTGCTCGCTTGACCAATCTTTTTCAGGCAAGCCTTGCATATCTTTCGGTAGCGGAAGTTTTGCTTTACAATAAACTCTGTCAAATAATCCCATGCAATGATATTAGCATAAGACTATAAATGTGTCAAGCTTTATTTCAAGCTCATTCTCTCTGCAACATCAACAAACAAATCTTCTTCTGTGATTGGTACTGCTAATTTCTTTGATAGGTTCTTTATTTCTGTATCACTTAAACAAAAATCCGCGACCATACTTTCATCGGTCAATAAACTGCCGCCCCATCCTTCTTCAATGCCATCAAGTGCAGAAAGAATGCGAATAACTTCAAAGTCGTATTTTTTTATTTTATTGTTGCTTGATATCTCTATTCGTTTCATATTTTGAAAGTGCGTCTTCAAGAGCCTCTTCGGCAGTGCGAATGTCAATGTATTGCTCAATCTTGCTTGTGTCAAGAACGCAATTCGAGCGAGGAGCAGTAATTTCCATCATAAAATCATCCAATTTACTAAAAAAACTAAATTTTTTATCTAATTTTAAATGTTTTTTCATTAATTTTACTACTTGACGTGTTGTTGCGCTTCCTTTGTTTGTGACGTTGTATATTCCTTTGGGAACGTTTTGTTCTATTAATTGTATTGAATATTTTGCGAAGTCTCCGCGATGACTCAGCGAATTCTCGGCATCTAATAGATTATCATAGGTGAGCAATTTTGTCAAGTAATTTCGCGGACAACTATATTCATCAAATGGAATGCGTAATCGAAAAATGTAACTGCTTGGATTGTTTTGAATCACAACCTTTTCGGCGAGAGCTTTTGTGCCACTATAAAAACTGCCATTCTGAAAATCAAAATTAGAAACATCTTCTTCGGTGAAGTGTTTAGAGTATCCACCATAAATGCACCCCGAACTGATGTGAACATATTGATAACCGCGATCTGCACAAAGTTGCGATAACATCGCGGGAAACAATACATTTCCTTCAATACAATCTGCTTTCGCCAATTCACAAGCATCAACATTTGGTTTGCCGATATATCCTGCACAATTAATAACAACAATCTCCTCGCCCTCTAAAACATTGCGATTAAAATTATTTAACACATAAAGATCAAAATCACATTTGTTTGTATAATTTACATCTGTGCGACTAAGAGCGACATGAGGTAAATCGCGCGACTTTAATTCTTTAATTATAGCTTCTGCTATATATCCATTTTTTCCTAATACTATATACATAAAAAATTAAAGATGATTACGCACATGACGAATGCAGTGCCCAAAACCTCCATTATCCAATATACATTTATCAGAAAAAACTAATTCTAAAAATGACTCATCAATGAACTTTATATCATCGGAGGAAGTTTGAAAGATATTGATTGGTAATTTAAATTCCTGCTCAATTGAATATAAAATATTATTCATAATTTCTTTATTAACAGAATAATTATGATCTGTGTATGAGTATCTATTGTTTAATAAATCATTCGATCCGTAGTGCATTGCGGCAACTATGGTTATTGAAGAAGTTTGGCTGTCCAAAAAGTTGTCTATTGCATGCATCAATCTATCTCTATTGAAAATAAAACAATTTTTATGGAACTGGTTATCTGTAGCAATATCCCCACATCTAATGTGAATGCAAAAATTATTTTTAGAAGGTTTCTTTATTTTTTTTAAAATCGAAATTAAAGATTTCCAATTTTTTTCTTGAGAGCTATTAATATCAATTGTTTTTAAATATTTAAACAAAATAGAATCTTTATATTTGGGGTCAGATAAAATTGTTTCTCGATCAATTCGCCATCGCATGCCACCTGCTAAAATTAAATCTCCAATTCTATAGTGTCTATTAAATTTGAGCACTCTTATTTGTTCAAATAAATTTATATTTTTAGTAATTGTCATAAATTAAATTGATGGGTTTTTTAATTTATTAAATATAATATATATACTAGTTTGTATCTAAAATTTAAAATTTGTGATATGTCTTTTATGGCTTGCATGTTGTTAATTAAGATGTTTTATTCTACAAATTTAAATCAATTCTTTTAAGGTCAAAAATATTAATTTTCATTTTTGATAATATCTGGATTTTTGTTCATGTCTTTTTAGCTTTCGCTGTATATTTTTTTCATTGTATCGGGGTTTACATAGTGTGTTGTGATTTTATTATTTTTAATTATTGCATCAACACATACCGACTGATTTTGTTTCGCTGTATTAGGGTCAGGGGTACCAAGTAAAGGGGTATGTTGTAATGGGACTCCCTCCATCCTAAGAGCCAAACCTACAGAATAGTCTTCAGCTATTTTATTTTTGGATTGATCTTGATAAAAAGGTTCAAGAGAGTGTAAGCATTTTTTAACAGCACTACGTGTTAATATATAACCTGCACCACCTTGGCCGAAAGGAAAAGAAGTAACGATTTGAGACCCAATGTACAAATCTTGAGTAAAGTCATATTTAGATAATAGCTTAACAAGTTTATTGAATGAAACATATGTATCGTCATCGCACTTAAATAAAAAATCCCACTCATAGTCCAGAGACATCTTTAACATTTTATATGTTTTTTCTGGTAATCTACCCCTGTCTTCCCCAGCATCTGGTGTACAATTCCATGTTTTATGCATGGCTTGAGATTGAGCACGATCTCCATAAAAAAAAATAATCATGGGGAGCTTGTATATCTTTAACCCATGTGTCAAGACAGGCATTTGCTCTTTTTTGAGTTCCTGAATGTGTTAAAATTGTAGTTAGAATTTTCATGATAAATACCTTTTACTATGGATATTCTTACTTTAAAATTTGTGATATATCTGTAATCATATTCTCTCCAATAATTTTTTTAGCCATCATAATTCTTAAATCTTCTTGATGTATATTCTTATATTCATTAAATTTTGATTGAATTTGACCCATATTATTGTGAGATATATGATATAATTTTAATTTTTCAATTTGGTCTGGAAAATACATCTCACATATTTTTTCATCATAAGACATTTTTACAACATTGTTTTGTATTGCGGGTTTATGTATTGCTACAAGAAAATCTTGATCGCCAAACTCTGTTCTTTTTGTTTTTTCTTTTTCTTCTTTGCACCACTGAACTATGTCGTTTTCTTTTTCAAATAAAAATTCAATATAACGAACCCAACTTTCTGCATCACCAGAAGCAAAACATGAACAGCATCCATTTCTCCAATGTAGTTCTTTATTTAAGATTTCTGGAACAGGAAAATCATAATTGATAATGTCATAATCAGATGTGAAAGAAATAGAATCTATGGTTGTGAATGCTACAATTTCTAGTTGTGCTGCCAGCCAATAGCCATTTTCTGGCAATGGTTTACCAGATACTTTTTCATGTACTCTTTGCACAAAAGCATAATATTCTTCATACATACTTGATCTTTTTGCGTCATCTCTGTTAAGTATTATTGGGGTATATCCATGTCTAGCCCAACTCAACTTCCATAATTCAAGAAGTTCGTTTTGTTTGTTAAAATTTACATCCTCGTAGTATGTATATATTTTCATAATGTATATTTTTAATCGTTATGCTATATAACATACACTTAACCAAAAGAATATCTTAAATTATAATTAAAAAAACTATATTAAGCATATGCAATCCCCCTTTTGGTATACCTCCAAATTTGTAATCTGATAAATATAGTTCATTATGTGGGTATAGTTATGCTACCAAATATGTTTTGAGTGAAAATGTTTAATATGTTTGTTTGGAGGTATTATTAGCTTGTAGATGTTTAAGGGGTATGTATTTCATTTAAATTTCTTTGTCCAATAATTCATACACCTATCTATACTGGGGGAGAGTTTCCTCCAATAAGATTTTGTCATCTTCAAAAAATCAAACTCTGTTTCCAAAAACTCGTCAAACTTTTCTTCAAGATAATCACTTGTCAACTCACTATAATCTTCTGTCCATAACACAGGCAGGTCTTCAAATTTTTCCATGTGCGAGTTCACACCCCATCTTTTGTTTGAATATTCTTCATTTGGTTTCTGAATTATAGGAATTCCTTTTGCTAATATAGTTTCATAATGTCGGTGACAATCAATTCCGTTCCCCTCGGGTGAAATAGAGAACTTATGGTTTTGTAAATTAATAAAATAATCGTTAAAAGGTATAGCTTGCCTCTGTCCTGAACTCAGTCCACCTTTTGATATAAAATTAAATCTGTTTATCTTTCTTAGAATCGTCTCTCTACGCCGCTCGTTTGGAATGAAGCGGCAGTGCCATTCATTTCTCGGGTGAATATTAGAATAACACAAATTCTCATTTATATTTTCTTTTTTATTAAGCAAATTCAAATCGAAGTCATTCCAAATTTGTGGAGCAATTCCAATGGGATGTTCAACTGGAGTATCTAAATGATCAATTGCACTTGCACCTACTATTATCTCAGTCTGTGAGAAATCGTAGTTTATCCAATCTTTAAATTTCATTTTCATATTCTTACCCTTATAAGGTTAGCCAATGATTAAATTTTTTCATTGAGTTAATTTTTTTACTTATAGAATCAAGCCAATTATAGTGAACTATATAAGGGTTTAGGTCTTGATGATTACGAAACCAATGATCTCCGTAAGGAAAAAGATCAATATCTAGTAAATGTATTTTTAATTGGTCAAATTTTTTAAATTCAGCAGGTCGATTGTAAGTTTTTTCTTGATCAATGTTAAGTTTTGAATTTATAAAATTTTGGTCGCTTTGCTCTCCTGTCAGAGAATGTCTTTGACATACATCAAAAAGGTCTATCGTTAAATCAGAAGGCTTAACCATGTAAAATCCAGTACATAGTCTACGGCAATCTTTTTGAGCAACAATGTCAAAATTTTCAATAAGATTATACATATGTTCTATGGGGTCTTTTAAGTAAAAAATATCTAAATCAGTACAAAAAACAATATAACCCTCTTTTAGTAATCTATGAGTGTGATCTAGTTTTTTATACACAGTATCTAAAAAGCCTTGGCTTTGCCAATTTCCCGATTTTGTATCAACATTAATTATTTCTACATTAGAAATTATTGAATTAAAGGATGAAATATTAGCTCGAAAATTTTCATAAATAGGCTTATATTCATTGTCGTTTGAGCTTATAACTGATATTAATTTTAAATTATTCATTTTTAATAGTTTCTCTTGCCTTTTGGGTCCTTTACATTTTCATTGTACTGTCTGGAGGTTATTAGATTTAAGTTTTTTAACATTTCCAGACGTTTGTTTAAATTAATAGCTTGATTAGCATTGTGGTCAATAAATGATTTGAAAATAAAAAAAGTGGATTTAAAAGGTGTAGGCAAATTACAACCACATACTATTTTGGATTTGTCAAATTTTGTAATCTTTAGGTTGTGATGTCTTTCTCGTATGTGTTGATTTACAACTTCTTGATCCCAACCATTGAATGTTTTCAAATCACGCAAAACATCTTCGAAGAATTGTAGTGTTTTGTCATTACATTTTATTAGCATGAATCCTATATTGTAAAGTTCATTTATTGCATTGTCTGCAAAACAAAGATCATAAATTGCATGTCTATGTATAAAGGTTTTCAATGGCAAAGTCGTTTTTGAATTTACAAATATTGTTGCATCTGAAAACACTATGTGATTGCCCATGTTTTGTTTTATTTCCTCAATGAGCAGTTCAATCTTTATGGATACTCCGCCCATAAAAGTGTGACCGCCAAGTTTTTTATCATTTACTAGGTCGTTGATTAATATGGGTTTTAATTCAAAATGGTCACAAAGGGATTCAGTGATGTGGTTTGCATAGAATTCATATATCGGTGAATAGAAAAACACAAATTTCACTGAACACCTCCTTGCTCTAAGTGTAGTTTGACCATCACTTGTTTCACAGCCATCCACATATCCAAATATTTGTAACTTGCAAGTCTCCCTACAAATATCACATTTTTTTCAGATTGAATTGCTTTTTTATATTTTCCGTAAATTAAACGACCTTCACCAAAATTTTTTGGATAAATTGGATCATTTGTTTCGTCGTGTTCTTCTGGGTAATCACGTGTATAAATTGTATGTTCTAAATTTGTTTCATTCAAGAACACTCCGTTATCTCCTGTGCGATTGTAAGGTTTAGTATTACATTCGTTTATTACAGAACCCAATTCGTATGAAAATTTTTCATCTCGTTTTGCTTTATAATGTTTAAACCGCAACGAACGATACGGAAGTTTACCAAATCTAAAATCAAAAAATTCATCTGGTTTTCCTGTATAAATCATTTTGTCACATTTAAGATTTTTGTATTCTTCTTTGCCGACTCCTACATTTACCTTAATTCCATCAAGCATATTATTCATCATAACAGTATATCCGTCCACTGGAATACCTTGATAATCTTCTGCAAAATAACGTTCATCATAATTATCACGTTTGTTTGGAACTCGTTTTGTTATAGATGTTGGCAATTTATCCCAAGTTATACCCCAATGTCGTTCTGAATATTCTTTGAATATTAA
>MDSZ01022687.1_pt1 | contig 14433 bp, 14 predicted proteins | sample 811201 | NCBI WGS metagenome assembly MDSZ01 (sample SAMN05326647, study PRJNA326480) | marine metagenome | isolation source: seawater | place: Indian Ocean: North | collected 2010
GCGACATTTTATGTGCGAACAGTCTTCTTCTTCTTCTTCTTCTTCTTCTTTGTCTTCTTCTTCTTCTTCTTCTTCTTCTTCTTCTTCTTCTTCTTCTAAAACCCTAAACTCGTCCTTTTCTTCTATACTAAAACCCTAAACTCGTCCTTTTGGAAGAGGGAAGAAGAAGACGACAAATTCGATGCGTCCCTTAATAGTCTCTCGCGTTCTCTTTGTGTTCGTCAAAGTCGCACAACACCCGAAAAACAAACGACATAAAAAACGTACTAACGGCCATTACTATTATTGTCGTCGTCGAACGAGAGAGAGAGAGAGAGAGAACAAAAACACCACCACCACCTGTTGTAGGAAACGGAAGAGTAATTCCTTTTGACAATTTTTCCCGAACATCATCTTGAATCAACATGACCAACAAGCGCAAAACTCGGGGCGGCGAAGGAGGCGGCGGAGGAGGAGGATCGTCCGAAATTGGAGGAGGATCCTCGTTAAATATAAAAAAGAACAGAACGGTAACAACAACAACAACAACAACGGCTGCGGTGGCGAAGCCTCGAGATGCGCTCGTCGTCGAGACCATTCTTAAGCAGATGGGCGCCGAACGGTTCGAACCTCGCGTGGTGAATCAAGCGCTGGAGTTCGTGTACCGGTACGTCGGGGACGTGCTCGAGGAAGCGAAGGCGTACCAGAGACACAGGATCGGGTACGGGAACGAACAGAAAACGAAGGAGAACGACGGAGGAAAAGGAGGCGGGGAAGACGGACAAGGCGCGACGACCGCGGAAGAGTTGAAGAAGCATTCCGTCTCGGTGCGAGACGTGCGCTTGGCGTCCAGGGTGATACTCTCGCGGGAGTTCGCAGCGAACGACATCGGGTCGACATCGACAGAGAGTTTACAAAAAGCGTGCGAGAAATTAAACGAGAAACCAATGCCAAAGGTTACGGAGCGGCCAGGGATTCGAGTCCCGCAAGACGATAACTTACTCAACGAGAACTACGAGATCGGGCCGGCGCGAGGGAAGGAAGGCGAAGAGCAGATGCGTTTGGCATTAGAAAGAGAAGCCGAGAGGAAGAAGAAAGAGGAAAAAGAACGGATGGAGATGCTCGCGCAGTTGCAAGGCGGAATCGCGCCGACGGAATTGAACCGAGGCGAAGGAGACGCCGGGGTGCAGTTTAACGTCAAAGCGACCAAGGCGATCGAAGTGACCAAGGATAAAGCCAAGGTCGATCCGAAGACGAAGGAAGCCTTCGAGCCGGAAGAGGACGACTACGATTAGAATTAAAACGACGGTGAAGAAAAAGATGAGATTAGACGCGACGGTAGATGCGAGAGATTTTGTGTTGTAATACAATAAATACCCCGCGTACGTAGCTTTTAATATGCTTTTTTTTGACAAAAACGCCAGAAGAAGAAAGAAGAAAGATTAATTATTCAATACCCTCTCTGCGCGCTTTTTGCGCGAACGAGAGACCGCGAGAGCGAGACGGACGAAACGAAAACCGCGGAGCAAAGAGAGAGAGAGAAAGAGAGAGAGAGAGAGAGAGAGAGAAAGAGAGAGAGAGAGAGAAAAGAGCATAAAAAGAGCGCGCGAAAAGAAGAGAAATGATTATTTCGTTTTTTCTCTGCGTCGCGTCGCTCGTCGTTTCAACTGTTTCTTCGGCCATTGATTTCACCGAACTGACCTCTTCCGAACCGAAATACGCGTCGCCGACCGTTCTAGATCGAGGAGACACCGAGTACTTTAACTTTACGATTCCCTCGGGCGACGATGTGGACATTCGGGTGAGATTGAGCGTGTACAGTGGCGATGCGGACGTGTACGTGTTGAAACCAAATGACGACGACGATGTTCTTCCCTCGAGCGATGCGTACGACTTTCACTCGGAACACGCGCGCGGGGACGACGTGATATTTATCAGCCGATACGTCCTGGCAGAACTTCGAGAGAATACCTTCAACGGAGAAAGTCTCGCTGGGAAGTATTTCCGCGTCGCCGTGGAAGGATGGGCCGCGCATGGGAGCGAATATGCCATTGAGTTCGAGGCGTTCACGAACCCGAGGAGTTTGAGCGATAGGCACAAAACGGCTTTGGGGGTCATATTCGACGAGTGTTGTTCGTCGGAGGAAAGTTTGTGCGAGAAGTGGAGAAAAGGTGATGCACATGCCGGAAGCGGGAAGGAGTTGGATTTGTGTCACTTTGATGGGAACATATGCGACGAAGATGGGAATTTAGAAGAGTTTGACGCTCGACGATTGTTTGAGTTTAACCGAGAGCAGACGGAGGATAATTGCGAGTTTCCTTCGGAGGCGTTGAAAAACTTGACGACACCATCTATGCGTAGGTTTCAAATGACTGGATTATACCAAGAAGGAAGTTATAAAAAGATCTTTAAAGAAGTGACGTTGGCAAACGTTGCGGATATTTTTGAGGCGAGTAAGAGCGCGAATAAACTCGAACATTTCGACATGGCAGAGTTGGGAGTCACCGGGAGGCTGGACGTACATGTAGGAGTAGACTGTGATAAACTTCCTTTGAGTTTACACACGATGAATATTCAAGGGAATAGGATAACTGGGACGATAAAAAAGTGCATGTTGGAAAAATTACACGTTTTGATAGTACAAGATAATGACTTGACGGGAGCGTTACCAGAGTTGGACGATCCAGAGAATTCAAACGTAATGGTGTTAGTCGCCAACGGAAACGAGTTGGAAGGCGCTTTGCCGGCGTCATTAGTGAATGGAAACTTTGCGAAAAACTTGACGCATTTGGATCTATCTAAAAACAAACTCTCTGGCGAGTTGCCAGACGAGTGGGACGTGCCGAAACTTCGGGCGTTAATCATGGAGCACAATTTATTCACTGGTGAGTTACCCGCGACGTTGGGTTCGAATTCACCAAACTTACAAATAATAAGAATTGGCGATAACGCGTTCAATGGGACAATTCCTAAAGGCTTGTGCGATGATGAAGCGAGAGCGGAGGTGTCGTTGGAGAATAATAAACTCAATTCAGGGGGCATTCCAACGTCCGTGTACGAAAATGACACGACCGGGAATTATAGTCCTGGGAAGAATCTAATTTCCTTGGATGTTTCCAACAACACGCTGAACGGAAACATTCCTGTTTGGATTCAACGGGCGCCAAAGTTGAAATATTTAAATCTCCAAAACAACAAATTTTCCGGTAATTTACCTCAAAGAGATGCAAACTGGCCGAGTTTGATTCAATTTTCTGCCAGGAATAATGAGTTCGTGGGTAAAATGCCCGATAAGTTGCACTTTGGCGCGACGTTTCGCACGGAGCCGACGCTGATAAATGACCAATATTATATCATTCATTATGCGGACGTGCGAAATAATCTTCTCACCGGGCAAGCTCCTTCGTGGGTAGGAGAGTATAAGGGGTCACAAATCCAATTCGCACGTATTACTGGAAACATATTCGATTGCGAAATCCCTTCGGAGCTCGAGTATTTAAATTTGGATTGTCGCGAAGAAAACGGAAGCATTCGGTACGCTTTGAACAAAAACGATGAGGTTGCGGGCAACGGCGAGGCTGCAAATATAGAGAAAGAAGACAGTGCGGGCTGGTTGGGGCGAAAAGGTTCTGCCAGGCGAGTCGTCGTTATTGGGTTTATGGTGTTTCTTTGCATTACGCTTATGTATTGGATTTACGTTGGCATTATCAGGCAATGGTTAAAGCACATGCAAGACGTACGAAGAGACCGCGCGCTGGGCGGGAGGTTTTGGGAGCTTGAAGAAGAGTATCAAGAATATAACCGCGCGATTATGGAGAGTCGTCAGATGGCGACGGCCAACGAGAATAATAGTAGCTATGCAGAACTCACGCCGTACGTCGTGAACAATAATAATACGGCTCTCGCCGCCTCAGCTCAAACCTCCTCTTCTACTATTAATAACACAAATCAGAATCCATTTAGGGACAGCTCGCCTCAACAAAATCATGGTGGCACGAGTAGCGATTCCGAAAGTTCTCCAGGACACACGCGCAGAAGAAGATCGAGAAACGAGCATGAGAGATTATCGGAGCGAGCGAGGCGTAATTTAATGCGTGCCGAACGCGTAGGGGTGGAATCCTCTTCACCGTCCAGTTCTTTGGATAGCTCGTTCCGCGGTCGCGACGGTCTATTTGGTCCTTAAAAGAATTTATACAAATACATTGTATACGCATATTTTGATTAAATTAATGTCGCATATACAGCGCGTACCAAGAAGCCAATAATAAGTACTCTTCTTTGGCCTACTAAGTACTACTTTTTTTCTATCAATCCGCAGTTGATTTCTCCTCCTTTAGTGCCCTTGATGACGACAAATAACACCTAATTCCGTCTGCCCTTGGTTCCAATCATGCCACTTCCCCCCTGTCTGGTCCGTAATCGCGAGGCGGGTCTCACCTTTACCCTTCATGGCGTCTCTAACTTCACTTCGAAAGTCCCAAGGAGTGCCGTCGTACCAATACCATACACCGTCACCTTCCGTCATCCCACCAATATATGCAACTACCCAACCGTGCCTTACTGGTCCCGTCATGTTATACATAAGTTGTGCAACCATGTCTTGTTCTTCCTGACTGTGTATCGATGCTAAAGCATACGGTCCCTCTGGAAGCGACTCGCAGTACGCGGCGGAATCGGCAAAATTTCTCGGCGTGTCGTCTGAAACAAATAATATAGGCCCGCATTCGCTTCCATCGTACCCTGTTTTACACACACACTCCCCAAACGTACCGGTTTCCAAATCTTTCGCGCGATATTCCGTATATTTTGGGTTGCATACGACACCCATATCGCCGTGTTGTGCGAGATGTTGCACGCGCTGTCCTATATCGTCTTGGAGGCTCGCTAAAAGGTCCATTTTTTCGGTGACATTTATCGTCCCGTTATTCGTCGTTTTCACCTCCAGGTCACCCGTGAGCTTCACCTTCTCGGACGCGACGACGACATCCGCATCTCCTTCTGCCACGATACCAACGGTTTTATTCCTAAACCTCACGACGGGCTGGTTCGCGACGACGACTCGCGCCGCGAGATTCAAACCCAGGAAGATCGCGACGACGACGACGACGACGCATCGGTGAATGAATGTCATCATCATCATACTCCTCTTTTGGATCACAATCGTCCCGTCGTCGTCGTCTGTTTTTTTCCGCGCGACGACGACGACGACGACCCCAAAAAGCGCTTTCGAGTCCTTTCTTCTCTGCCGTTTTATGGCGTTTTGGGTGAGATTCCTCGACGCGCTTTGCGAGAGAGACGAAGAAGAAGAAGAAGAAGAAGAAGAACGGGGAGTTTTGAAGTCGCGTGCAAACAAACGCGCAAAAGCGCTTGCGCTCAAAATGTCCCGAATAAATTCGCCAGAGGTTAAATTTTTAGTGTCATTTTTCGGGACCAATACTAGTAATAAACTGTCGACCAAAATGCGACGAAACCGTCTAAATTGATGAAATCAAACAGCCGATGAAGAATCAGTCTTTGACTTTACAAAACAACAAAAACAATACAATTTTATAACGACAGACTCCTTAAAATCGAAAAGATACATGTTATCTGCAGAGTGTCCTTACCTACTACGTACCTTAAAAGAGGTAGAGAAGAACGTTGAAGAAGAGCGTTCGAAAAGGGGGTATTTTTTCAAGTAGGAGACGAGAGTACAAGATGAGTGTCTCCAGTGTCTTTAGTGTGTCCTAACAGCCAAAAATGAGCTGTAGATTTTCCGGACTATAATATGGGTTACACAAATATTTACTAGGTATCAAAAGAGACTTTGCCAGACGGGTTTTTAAAGAATGTCCGAAAAGTACCGAAAACTCGTCGCGCAAATTTTATAAGTGTTTTTACACGCATCGCACGCGCACATGTGCGGTACTCAGTTATACTACGACCGAAGAGCTAATGTCAATTCTAATTCCTCTTCTTCGATGTTCTTTTCTTCAACGACGGTATCGCCGCCGAGCGTTTCGATCCCCCGTACTTTTCCTCCCCTGTTATTTTCTGTCTCATGGCTTTAAACACGAACGCTCCAGCGCCGAGAGTTATCAGTATGCTCACCATCTTCACACCGGCGGCGTGATTTGAATACGCGATGGGAACGTACCAAGATCCTTTCATTTCCAACTCGCCGACTCGGGTCCACGCTCCGGTATCGTGTTCTCGTCGCGCGAGAATGACGACATTCGGAAATACAATTCGTGAATGCGTCTTTCCCCATTTCGTCTCGTCCTTTTCCTCTTTTTCTTCTCCTTTTTCACCTGTATCAGCTTCGCGGTCGGTATTCGCATCGCTCTCGCTCTCATTCTTTTTCGCCTCTTTTACCTCTCTTTTCGCCTCTTCGCCGGATTGAAACACCGGCTTCGCGTACCTCGCACGAAACTTCATCGGCAACTCAAATTGGCCGCGTTTTGGCCTTCGAATCCTTGCAAACACTACCGACGTTTCACTCTCGTGCTCCACCTTCTCCCCTGGATTCTCATCTCCAAACACGAACCACTCGACGTTCTCCGCCATCTTCTCCAATTCGTGTTTTTCCGCAAACGCCGCGCGCGGCACTCTCACCGCGACGCCCACGTCCAAATCCGGACTGGCTCCGGAAACAAACTGACCACCGATAAACGCGTCTCGCATGAATCCAAAACTCTCTTTCGGTTCTTCTTCTTCTTCCTTTTCCTTCTTTCCTTCCATCTTTCTCGGCACGAAACTCGCCATGCCTCGCAGTTTCGGCGCTTCGAGTTTGTGCTGCAATTTTGCAAAAAACGATTGCGCCCCGAAAAGTTTCTCCGGGGAATGAAACCCAACAAATCTCGCGACATCTTCCTCCCCGGAGGACCACCACCCGTCGTCGTGCATCATCAACGCGAAATCGTCGTCGTCGTCGTTCGATCGATGATGATGCCTCTTTTGCGTCCTCCATTGTTGCTCGCCGAAACCAAGAACTGGTCTCGGCAAAGCGGTTTTGGTCGTCGCGAAGAGAAGACAACATTTTATCGGAAGAAGAAGAAGAAGACCACATATCAGAAGAAGACGATGATTCGATGGTGTAGTCTCAGTGCGTCGTCGCATCCTCGAAGACAAAGCCGTCGTCGTCGTTACACCTAAAGTCGTCGGCTTTGGCAAAAGCGCTGCTTTTTTTTGGTCGTTTTCGTCGTCATCGAAGCGCATCTCTCTCTCTCTCTCTCTCTCTCTCGAACGCACGTGTCTGCTCGAAGCTTATTTTTGTGAGGGAATAGTACATAGGTATATATAAATAAGTGCATTGGATCCAATTCGCGCTCCTCCGGGTTTCGAATTGGAAAAAGAAAAGAATTTTAGAAGGGCATTTATACAACATCAAAAATCGCATTAAAACGCCGCACACAAACACACACAAACACGCGCTTTGACAGAAGAAGAAGAAGAAGAAGACCAAGAAGACTCGAGAAAACAACACGGAATGATGATGCTCTCTTCTCGAACAACAAGCGCGGCGGGGTCTTCTTCTTCTTTTGTGAGGGTGGTGGTGGTCCGTAATAAAAATCGACGAAAGGGAGGGAAGAGGATTACACTAATAAAAGCGACACCACCGGGAAGCATCATCCCTAATAACAATAATACTAACGACGATGAGAACTTTGACGAAGGAAAGCACAACTATTACGATCTGGCGGCGCTCGAACGCGACCTCGAACTCCAAATATCCCTCGAAAACTACGCCAACGCCGCCAAATTGCGAGACGAGATCAAAGCGTTAAAAGAAAACGACCTCGTGGCAGTCGAGACGTGCAACGCGACGTTCTACGATGCCTTTCGGAGAGGCGATTGGACAACCATGGACTCGAAAGTGTGGGGGAGAGGGGACCACGTGCGATGCACGCACCCGGGGATGCCAACGGTCGTCGGGGAGGAGAACGTGAGAGAGTCGTGGAAAATCGTGTTTGAATCGATGGAAGGGAGAAATGGCGGTTCGAGGAACACATCGCGAGAACAACAGATGGATGTGCAATGTAAAAGCGTGGAGGCGTACGCGAACGGGAACTTAGGTATCGTGACGTGCGAGGAGGTGGTGATGCGAGCGAGTACTTTGACGTGTACGAATGTGTTTGAGAAACAAGAAGGGGAATGGAAAATGATTCAACACCACGCGAGTGCAGTTTTTCCCGGGTCCACGGGTAGCGGAGGGAACAACGCGTCGTCTGAATCGTCGTCTGAATCGTCGTCCGAGTGATCACGATTACTACGTGTTCTTCTTTCAGTTTGTTGTACAGTAAAGCGCGCGTTGTCAAAATATCTATCTATCTACCTATCTATATACACATACATTCATTTTTGCGGTGTATCCCTTCCTATTCGCGTGGTGATAAACACGCCACCTCGACTTCCTCTGGATATTCTCATGGTTTCATCGCAGTACGTGTTCTCTAACCCACCCGTAGGTCTCGGCAAAGGCAAAGTTACGACGTCGCCGAACGACCAATCCGTGAACGTGACTTGTACTTTTTCTTGGTTCTCATCTAACAGTTTGATTTCACCTCGAACAACCACTCGCGTCTCTCGCCCTAATATCTCTACATCTACGAGATTCTCTACCCTTCCGTTCTTCAAATCGACGATTTGCTCGTTTCGGATGGACTTGATGAATACTTCTCCTCCTCGCCCCTTCTTTTTATACGTCTCCGACTGAAAGCCGCCGGCGAACGGCGCCGCGAACGCGAAGAAAAACGCATACAAAGCATCCAAAATATCCTTCACGATTTTGTCGTTCGCATCGTCTAACGCGAACATCGCTTTATTCTCATCGTCTGAAGTCGAATAGACCAACGACCAACGACCTTCGATGGAGGAGATTTTTTTTGCGTCGTCGTCGTTCGCATCCAAAATCATCCTTCTTCTTCGGCTCGAAACCAACGCCTCCTTCTCGAGCGCTGAAATGGCTTCTAAAATCTCTCGTTTTTTTTCTCTCGTTTCGATCGTGTCGTCTTTTCTCGACGACGCGATGCGTCGCAACACTGCCTCTTTTTTCGTCGTCGTCGTCGTCGTCGTCGTCGTCTTCGATGCAGAAGACGACGACGAAGACAAAGACGAATCCCCTAATACTCCACGCACTCCTAATCTTTTTGTACACACACCTAACGATGATGGACTCGTAAAAAAGCGGGAACGACATGGCACTCCTACAAAAGTCGCTTTTGCTTCGACGCGATGATGGTGGGAGAAAGACATTTTTTTTTTTTGCGTTCTCGTTTTTTGCGTTCTCGTTCCGAATACTAAAGGCCTTTAAAGACTCTTCTCTCTTCTTCTTCCTTTCTCTCTCTCTCTCGTGCGCGCGCGAGACAAAGACTTATTACGTCTTCCGACGACGATGGTTTTTGAGAGAAGAACGCGAATGAAGAAAAACGCGTTTTTTTTTAGGGGTGTGGTGTTTGGAAATCCATTATTTAGGGTATCAAAAAAAATCGAAGAATACTTTCTTCGAAACGCTTTTTTTCTTTCTCTTTCGTTGACCAAAAAAAAGAGCTTTGAGATGTGATCATCATCGATCTGTGTGTGTTCAACAACGCTCAGTGGAACGACGACGACTCCGGAACGACTTTCGAAAAACGCGTTTTTCGAAACTATACTACCCCTTTGGTGTCGACAAATATTATGTCCTCCTCCACAGGGACGACGACGATGACATCGCGGAGGGTTTCGGCGGCTCTTCGCAGAGCGCGCGAGATTTTGAACCTCTCTTCTTCTTTCGGAGATGACGACGATGAGTGTTATTCTTATTGTAAAGCGTCGATCGACCGGGCATTCAGGAAGCACGCGTTGCGCGCGCACCCGGATAAAAAAAACGGGTCGGCGGAGGCGTTTAACGAAGTAAAATGGGCGAAAGAGGTGCTGATGAGACGTTTGAACGGCGGCGAGACGAGTTTAGTAGGGGAGAGCTTTTGGGACGATGACGAGGTCGACGACGATGGGGCGAATTTGAGGAAACCGACGTACGATTGGAAACGGACGAGGGAAACGAAGAAGACGCATCAAAGGGACGAGAAGGAGGTGAAGGAAATGAGAGAAAATGGACGAAACGAGAACGGTATGCATCTAAAGAGTACTCCGAAGAATGAAAACGATCACACACACGCATTAAAACCAGGATGGAAACTACGAACGTTGCACGAGAAGCACACACACGCGGTGACGGTGATGTCTGTTTTGAAGCGAGAGGGAGACGGGTGCGTTTTTATCGCATCCGGCGACGCCGGCGGCGAGGTGTTTATATACGAGAAAAAGAGCAAGAGAATATTAAACGTTGACACTGGCGGAAATAAAGGTAAATTTGGCGCCGTAGCAGCTCTCGAATGGAATATTGATGAAAACACGCGCCGAAGAGCGATATCTCTCGCGGTAACATTCGCGAAAGGCTTCGACGCGCACGTGTACGAGTTTCACCCTCTAGATTTGAGTGTGAAGAGTAAAGCTGTTTTACGAGAAACGCACTTGAAACGAATCACGTGCTGTGCTTTCCACAAGGGTGTCTTAGTACTGGGGTCTGCAGATGGTACTTCCAGCGTTTGGATGAAAGATTGCGATAGTACAGACGAAGCGCGATATATGAAAAACGCCTCTATTTCGCGCGACGCTTCGAACGAGTGGGCGAGGAAGCGAATGTTGAGGCACCATTTCGATAAAGGGGCAGAAGCGATGCCAAAATCAGCCATAACATCAACACTCATCCATTTTAGCGACGAAGAAAAAAATATTCTACACATCGTCACCTGCGATGCGAGCGGTCGTTTCAAAGTTTGGGAAGGCGATACCGGCCATCTCGAAAAAATTGCAAAAATACACGAAGTAAACTGGAGCGGATGCGGTGGTATCGTTAAAGCCGCGTTGATGAGACAGAAAAAAACAGCAACTGTTATCGGGAACGAAAAACATTACCTAGTGACGTCCCACTTCGATTCCAACTCCAACATTTCCCGCGCGCTCTGTTGGGACGCTTTCGTCCGAAACGCGCAAACGGCTATTCGCGGATACGTCCACGAGTACCCGAAAAAAGACGTTCCATTTTACGGCCGATTGAGCAGCGTTGACTTTTTCGCTCCTTCGAGCAACGAGACGAAATCGATGAAAAATATCACCAAAATCGACTCCTCCTCCTCCTCCTCCTCCTCCGACGACGCGTCTTCTTCTCCGTCTTCCTCCTCCCTCGGCGCGTTCGTCGTCGCGTCCACCCTCACCGTCGTCGATACCTCCACGAACACCCTCTTATTCACGCTCGAACTTCCTTCCACTTGCAAACGAGCCAAAATATCTCCGGATGGTCTTCTCGTGGCTTGTGCATTAACCACTGGCCAAATATCCATAGTTTCTGTAGACGACGCCGAAGAAATCGCCGCGTGTCTCGTGCCAGATGCCAAAACCGCGGCGGCGGACCCAACGCGCGGCGCGGCGTCGACGAACGCGGCAAAGTCGAGCCTCCTAAACACGACGACGCTTTGGACTTTAGACTGGCTCGATCCGTGCTCATTCGCGTATGCAAACACTCGGGGTCACGTGTGCGAAGTCGTCTTTTTGCTGTCTTCTCGAGATAAAAAAGACTTCTTCGACTCCTGTGTAACGACTTGTTCGACTAAAGAAGAAGAAGAAGAAGAAGAAGAAGAAGAAGAAGAAGAAGAGGTGTGATAAGACCAGTTCTTACATTACCTAAATATGAAACCCTCTACGAGTATTTTTAGGGGTGTTGTGTAGTTTAAGGTATCATATTGAGCGAATGTAAGAACTTGTCTCACAAAAGTGTTCATAATAATACATTCGTTGTTGTTACATTCTTCGTCTCTTTTTTTTTTGAATAAAATCGTCACACTTTTCCCTCCTCTTTTTTACTCCTAGAAAAACTCTTTGCTTTTTTACTTGTGGAAAAGAGAGACCCCCTACCCCCCTTCAACTATGACGACGACGACGCAAAGCTCCTGTTGGTGTTGTTGTTGCAGAATCGCGCAAAACAACACACCCCGTGGTTATTTTTGGGTTCGAAACAAAGCGCCGAAACGCGTGGTGATGTGCACGAAGAAGAATCGTCAAAAACACCACCCTTTGCGAAGACAACACCACCGTTCAGTCGTCCGAGTAGTGTGCGCCGAGAATGACGATGAAAATGAAAATGACTCTTCCCGGGAAGAAGAAGAAGAAGAAGAAGAAGAAGTTTTGTCCAATAATGCGTCGAAGAGCGTCCAACAGCAGCCTCGGGAAAAACGAAACGGGAGGAGACGACGACAACCGCAGGCAGACAGCACGGACGCCGTGGCGACGTTTCTGACCCGCCGATTCGGTTTGAAAGGCGGCGTCGCGTGGCTCGGTCTCTTGACGTTCGGGGTGGTCTCGGAACAAGCGAAAACGCGATGGGAAAGGAGAGAAGAAAAGGCAAACACGCGCGCGGTGGCGAAAGACGCGCGAAGGACGACGAGGATAAACGAAGGGACGTCGTACGAAGAAATCGTCGAAGGCGGCGGGGAGTACGTTCAACAAGGGTTCTTGTGCGGCGCACACGTCTCGGTGAAAAATCTGGAGACGAACGAGACCGTCTTCGACACGAGGACAAACAACCGACCCATCGGGTTCGTCTACTCGAAGACGAGACCGCCGCCGGTACTTCCGCGCGACGTGAACGAAAGTTTCTCGGACGACAGATACATCGCGAGAAACGGAACGCGACGCGTCTTTGAGACGACCAGCGGAGACGACGGGTTAACCTTTACGGACGGGAGCTACGTGGCGCCAAACGTTCGCGTCGAAATCGATTTCGAGTTTACGAAAGTCTCCATCCCGCCGTCGTGACGACCTCGCGAGCTCTCCTTTTCCTCCTTTCCTCCCTCTTCTTCCATAGCGCCGCCGCCGTCGCGTTGTAAAAAAATAGCACACGCAAACAAAAGACAAGCACCACCACTTTTCTTAACCGTTTTCTTCGTCATCGTCATCGTCATCTTTCCGTCGCGGCGGCGTCCGTTCGTTTTGCACCTTTTTCTTCTTTGAGGGGAAAACCCCTCATAATAAAATTCGTCCATCATCATCATTGACACCACCGCGACACCATAGGCTCGAGTGTACCGACGACCGGTGCCGCTCCTCGAATTGCTAGTATTGTTGCGATTGTTGTCGGTCCGCGCCGTGTCGTGTGTCTTTTTCATGGGGAAGCACTTGCACGCGTTTCGAAAGCTCGGCCGGGATTCCGCGCATCGCTGGGCCATGTTGCGCACGATGGCGGACCAGCTGATACGTCACGAGCGGATAGAAACGACGGTCCCGAAGGCGAAAGAACTGCGAAGAGTCGCGGATAAGATGATTTCGCTCGGGAAAGAAGGGACGTTAGCGGCGAGACGGAGAGCGAAGGCTATTCTGAGAACGGATGAAAGCATCATCAAATTGTTCGGGCCATTGGCAGAGCGGTACAAGGAAAGAGAGGGCGGGTATACGCGGGTGATGCAAACGAGGACGCGGGTCGGAGACGCGGCGAAGATGGCGTATATCGAGTACGTGGATAGAATTGGAGAGTTGAGACCGAGGAAAACAACAAGGGATAGACATAGTAGAGGAGTAGAGGACGGGATGAAAGAAGGAGCGTCTTTGACGTCGCCGGCGGCTGAAGGAGAAGAAGAAGAAGAAGAAAAGGGTTCGTCGAGCAAAGATGCAGACGCTCAAAAGGGTATGTAGCTAAGAAGAGGAAAGTAAACACGTAGCGCGTGTGTATCATGGCAGAAGAGGTACATCTGTCTACATCGCTGGTATCTTTCATCGTCCGTTCGTATTAAATTTGATCGATTCTCTCCTCGGCGTCGTTCTCGCTTTTCGGCCGTAACGTTTCGCCGTCGAAGCGCACGCCTTCCCACCCGTTCTTCATAAAACTCCGGATATTCAAATGCGACGTCCCGTCTGGGGTTTCCAACACGTTCTGATAGTGTTCGCAAAACAGACGCAGCGTCATCTCTTCCGTAAACCCGTGCATTTTCGCGAAATAAAAGACTTTGTTCGACCCGACGTTCGCGCCCGCTTCGTTGCGCGTTTCGAATCCTCCTTCCGTTCCAACGCCAGACGAATATCCAAACTGCGGATTGTGGTCGTACAATTCATCGATCTTTTGCATCACTTCGGTAAACTTCACGTTCGCGAGGCCGAATTCTTGCGAGGCGAGGTCTTTCAAGGCATCGACGACGTGTTTTTGCGTCGGTCTGGCCGTCGCGGATTGGACGGCGATCTTCATCCGATCGAGTAGAAGAGCGTCGTTTTTTGTGTCCAAAGCGCCATCATCATCGTCGTCTCCTTTTAAAGGGTGTTGTGCCGCCATTCGAAATAGTATGCGTGTTGGTGTCGTCGTCCTCCTCCTTGACACAAAAGAACCTCCTCTTCTTCGGTCGTCGAGGCGTTGTTGTTTTCTCGAGGAACGACGACGACGACGACGAC
>MDSZ01018369.1_pt1 | contig 14432 bp, 13 predicted proteins | sample 811201 | NCBI WGS metagenome assembly MDSZ01 (sample SAMN05326647, study PRJNA326480) | marine metagenome | isolation source: seawater | place: Indian Ocean: North | collected 2010
TGAAGCCCCTAAACAAGGTTTCTAATTTTTTTAAATCCATAAATTTATTATTAGTACTATAAAAACTTGGGTATACAGTTATTTTTTTGTTGGTATAATCAAAAGTAACTGGTACAATTGGTATTTTTAATTCTTGCGCTATATGATAATAACCAGTTTTGAGTTGTTTGACTTTTTTACGAGTACCTTCGGGTGCAAGAGCAATCCTAAACTTTTTATTTTCTTTAAATAATTTAATTATAGATTGCACCGAACCTCCTGATCCTGATCTATCTATTGGAATTCCACCTAAAAGCCTAAAAAACCATCCAAAATATGGGGTGAATAATTCTTTTTTTCCAACAAAATTTATTTTTTCACCTAAAATACTTCGAACCATCAAGCCAACAAAAAAATCTACCCAACTTGTGTGTGGTACAACTGCAACAACGTATTTTAATAATTTTGGAAATTTACCTTCAATTTTCCAACCTAACAACTTCAGAAAAAAAAAATTTGAAAACAAACGAAACATATTCTTAGGTTTTAAAATTAAAATCTTCGGATGTAAAACCTATCAAATATAATTTTTTTGTTGAACGTGTAACAGCTGTATATAGCCATCTTAAATATTCTTTATTTGATCCATTAGGCAAATATGGCTTTTCTACAAAAACATTTTCCCACTGACCCCCTTGAGATTTATGACATGTAATTGAATATGAATACTTTACCTGTAAAGCATTAAAAAATTTATTCTTTTTAACTTTTATAAGTCGCTTAAACTTTGAGACTTCATCAATGTAGTCTTCCATTATATTTTTATAAAGGCGGTTTGAATCTTCGTGTGATAATGAAGCTGTCTCGATTTGAATTGTGTCTAGTAATAAAACAGTATCAAATGATGGTTCTTCAGGATAATCCACTAAAAAAACCTGAGCTACAGCAAAAGAAAAGCCATAAATCTCTTTTTTAGATTTTATTTTTATTATTTGTATAATATCTCCATTAGCAATAAAACTCGGTTTAGATGCGGGTGATAGCCAAAAATAATTGTTTTTTATGACCATAAGTCGATCTCCTGATGATATGTCATTTTGAAGATTCAATATACTTTTCCTTATTTGCTCATTAAATAGATTAGCCCTTCTATTTGATCTTACTATAAATACCGTTTGATCTATTCCAGATATGTCATATGCTGACTCAACAGCTTCAAAAATATTACTTCTTTCGCTCAAATTTTCAATATCAGCAAATCCACTTAGATTAAATGTAAACTGATTATATTTTTTTTTGTTAAGTTGATTCCTAATTAAAGTTGCATTTTTCAAAATACCTGAGTATTGATCTTGTCTAACAACAAAATTTAACTCTACAGTAAATACTTTATTAAAATAATATTCTTCCAACAAGTCTAAGTCTAGTGCAGGACTTAATGTTAAATTAATTGGTGGAAGCTGTGCTGGGTCACCAACAAATATAAGCTTACAATTATATCCATTTTTAATATAATTAACCAAATCATTTAGAAGTGAATTATTTTTGGAAAACTTGGTTTGAGTACCTTCACTTCCAATCATAGAAGCTTCATCAACTATGAAAATCGTATTTTTGTGTGTATTTTTTTTTAAATCAAAAACAACACTCCCTGTCTCTTCGGATTTAGTATTATATATCTGCTTATGAATGGTATATGCAGGGTAATTTGAGTATGCAGACATCACTTTTGCGGCCCTTCCTGTTGGGGCCATCATTACAGCTTTATAGTTGATTGTATTTAGCTCATTAACTAAAGATCCCAACAATGTCGTTTTCCCAGAACCTGCGTAACCTTTTAATACAAAAACTGAATTCAAGTCTTTAGAAAGAATAAATTTTGATATCTCTTCAAACCACTGAAGCTGGGATTGAGTTGGTTTAAAATTTAGCTTTTTTTCAAGCTTTAAGGCAAAATTTTTAGAATGCATTAATAAAATCCGTTTGCTAAATATAATTTTTTTTAAAAACTTTTGTGATACAAAAAAAATTGTAGATTTGTTTTAAAGAAATTATACTATATGAAATTAGGCATCCAAGCAGCTTTATGGATTTTATCAATTTTCTTTGCTTACAAGATATATGATTCTATCAGTGGTCCAATAAAATTTAACCAAGTAAAAAATGAAAGATTTGCTCTTGTTATTAATAGACTCAAAGACATAAGAACAGCACAAATAGCACATAAAGATGTTAAGGGTCAATTTTCAAATAATTTTGATAGCCTTGTTAAATTTGTAGATGAAGGAATTTTTACACTAATAGAAAAACGTGATTCATCCTACTTGGAATATGATCGTACATATAGAATTGATATGTTAAAAGAAGTAATAGTAGTTGATACTTTAGGTTTTGTTGCGGTTAAAGACTCGCTTTTTAAAAATAATAATTCCTATAAAAAAATGGCTTACCTACCTATTGATGGTTTAGAGGATAGTACATTTCATATTAAAGCTGAAATTATAAATAAAAATGGTTACATGGTTCCTGTATTTGAAGTAAAAATTTCTAAAAATATCTTACTTTATGATCAGAATGAAGATCTAGTGAAACAGGAAAATGAAACTGTTTCAGTAGACGGTGTCAATGGTCCTGAAATTATCCTTGGATCTTTAAGCAAAGTAAGCACAAACGGAAATTGGCCAACAATATTTGATGCTAAGCGAGAATAGTAATAAACAAAAAAAAAGCTTATCAATACATTATTTTAAAAAAGGCTTTTCATTTTGTACAACCAACAGTGTAGATTTTTTTTCTCACCCTGGTGATATGTCTGAATTTGAATACACTTTCAGAAATTTTTTAGAAAAAAACTACCATGAAAACTTTGAATACTTCAGCATAATTTTTTTTCAAAATCCCTCGACTCTAGTACCCTATGTTTTTTTTGACAACCAAAGGTTAGATGATTACTTAAATCTTTATTTTAAAAAACCTAAAGCAGAAATCGTGATTTTCGATAAATTAATAAATCAAGAAAGAATAAATATTTATTCGGTTCCAAAGAAAATTTATAATATAATTGATAAACTAGATATAGATTTCAATATTTTCCATTACAATTCATTACTTATAAAAAGAGTTTTAAACTTAAGTTCAATTAAAAAATTTTCAAAACAACTCTTTATCCACCTACACTTCAATGCAATGGATATTTTTCTTGTAAAAAATAAAAGTTTATTATTTAATAATCGTTTCATCATTAAAAAACAAAACGATTTTATGTATTATCTTTTTTTTGTTATTGAGCAGTTTAACCTTGGACCACATCAGTTTGAGATAGTATTTTTAGGTAGGATAGATGCTTTTGAGAGCTATTATGAAATAGTCAAACATTATCATTCTAATATTACTTTTACTAACGAAGAACCTTCCATAAATTTAAAGTTCTCAAAACATCACGCCCCTTACCTCTCAACTTACTTTAACTAATGAGAATTATCTCAGGAAAATTTAAAGGAAGAAAAATTTACCCTCCAAAAAATCTACCTTCCAGACCTACAACTGACCGATTAAAAGAGGGTTTATTTAATGTTTTACAAAACAGATTTGATTTTACAAACCTTATAGTCTTAGATCTTTATTCAGGTACTGGAAATATAAGTTATGAGTTTGCCTCTAGAGGATCATTAAACATTACATCTGTAGATAAGAATAGAATATGTGTTGAATTTATAAAAAAAACATCACTATTATTTAATACAAAAATTAATGTTATCCGAACTGATAGTCTTAACTTTTTAAAAAATAATAATAATGAGTTTAATTTAATCTTTGCTGATCCGCCATACAAAATACAATATGATACCTACAAAAAAATTATAGATCTAAGTATTGAAAAACTTCTAATTGATGGCATACTAATTATTGAACACAACAGAAAAATTGATCTTACAAATGAACCCAATTATTATATGAAACGAAGGTACGGTGACAGTACTATTTCTTTTTTTAATTCTAATATTAAAAAAAAGCAGGCCTATAAGCCGGATTCTGTCTAGTCCTATCATTTATCTGGGTGTAAAATTACTTTAACACTCTTGCCGCCTACCCCTCTATATCGAACGAGCCATTCTTTCATAGATATACTTGGCGTTGCACCACACAGAGTTTACATGATTTCACTACAGCCTAACTGTACATTCTTTCTGTTGCACTTTTCCTCTTCTTTAGAAGGACGGGTGTTACCCGCTATGTTGCTCTTTGGTGTCCGGACTTTCCTCTCCTAAAATTTTAGAAGCGATAAGATAGCCTGCTAAACAAATTTAATCATTTGTTAATAATTATAAATAAATATAATCAAGACTGTTTAACAAAAACTTTATTAGATTTATATATTTATTTAAATGGAGCAATTCATAGTTTCAGCTTTAAAATATAGGCCAAAGTCATTTGAAGAGGTAATTGGACAAGATAATGTTACTTATACTTTAAAAAACAGTTTAATAACAAACCAAATTCCGCAAGCTCTCCTTTTTTCTGGACCAAGAGGAGTTGGTAAAACTTCTTGTGCACGTATTTTAGCAAAAGAAATAAATAATTTAAAGTCAAATAATTCGGGGGATTATGCTTTTAATATTTTTGAATTAGACGCAGCATCTAATAATTCAGTAGAAGACATTCGTAAAATTAATGAACAAGTTAGAATACCACCTAGAATTGGTAACTATAAAGTTTATATAATTGACGAAGTCCACATGCTTTCAAATTCTGCATTTAACGCCTTTTTAAAAACACTAGAAGAACCACCAAAACATGTAATTTTTATTCTTGCCACAACCGAAAAAAACAAAATTATACCAACAGTTCTATCCAGATGTCAGATTTATGATTTCAATCGTATTTCGGTCCTAGAAATCCAATCGTATCTAAAAAAAATAGCTGTCCAAAGTAAGTTTAAATTTGAGGAAAATGCTCTTTTTCTAATAGCCCAAAAAGCTGACGGATCTCTCAGAGATGCATTATCAATTTATGACAGGATGGTTAGTTTTACAAAAGCAGACCTAAATGAAAAATCGGTAGCTGACAACCTAAATCTCTTAGATAATAAAACCTACTGTAGTTTAGGAAAAATTATTTTTAGTAATAACATACCCCAATTAATAAAAAGTTACGACCAATTGAAAAGAAGAGGGATAGAAGATGCACAATTTATTAACGGTCTTGCAAACTTTTTTAGAAACTTAATTTTGGCAAAAGATTCTAAAACTCTTCATCTACTTGAAGTTGGAGAAGAATTAAAGTTAGAATATGCCGAAATTTCAAAAAAACTTTTAGATGCTAAAATATTGGAGTCAATAGAATTAATAAATAAAAGTGAGATAAACTTCAGAAATGTTCGAAACAAAAGGGTTCATGTAGAGCTGACCTTAATGCAACTTGCTTCCATTGAATACGATAGTGAAAAAAAAAATGATCAAAGTTCAAATAATTCTAAATTACCAATATCAAAAGCAAATAATAATTTAGAGTTGTCCTCTAAAATTGAAGAAAGAAAAAATATTTTAAATGATGTTCCAAATGATTTTATTGAAACAGAAAAAAATAAGAGCTCTGACACTAATTTTAAAAAAAAAGAAGTAATAGAGACCAAAAAAAAAACATCGAATACAAATAGATTGGACAAAAATGAAAAGCATCGCAAAATTTCAAGATATTCACTCTCAAGTATAAAGGTTCAAAGAAGTTTAAAAGAAATTAAGAAAATTAAAAATGATGGTCATGATCTAGCGGAAGAAAAATTTAAACTTGAGGATCTAAAAGTTGTAATTCAGGAATATATAGAACAATTAAAAAAAGAGGGGAAACGAAACTTAATTTCAATTTTAAATATGAATCCAGTCAAATTGGATAATAATAATGTCATTTTTACAGTTGCAAATGAATTGAATAGAGTAGAAATAAATCTTGAGAAAGAGAAACTATTGTCCTTTATTTGTAATAAGTTAAACAATTTTAAAATTGCGGTTAAAGTCAATATTTCCGAGATAGAAAAAGAAAAAATCATTTTTACTCAAAAGGAAAAATATCAACACCTTTTAAAGATCAATCCTTCTATAGAAACCCTAAGAAAAAAGTTTGACCTCGAATATTAAATTATTATATACATGTTAGGTTTGAAGTTACACTCTGACCAATCTGGGTAAGAATTGCAAAAAATAATTTACAAGAAATATTAACAGAATAAACTTTCTGTAAAAAAAAAGCTGCATGCTCCCCAATCTCACTTGTAATTTCTTTTCCAGAAAAATCAGAATTAGTTAAAATAATGTTGGAGACAGCCAAAGATAAAATTATTCATTTTCAAATGGTTCACAGATTAATTTTAGAGATGGAATTTTCCCTTGGCAGAGAAATGAAGATGAATACGTAATTAAATTAATATTATTTTTTTCAAAAAAGGGCGGGGGAATAGAAACAATAATCTTGTAAATAGATTATTATATGGTACATTAATTGAAGTAAGAAGCTGTGAAGTTTTAAAATTATTTCAAAAGAATTGGAAGAAAAAAAATTACGTTTATTTAATAATTAATGATAAGCAAAGCACATCACTATAATATTTTTTTAAAACTAGCTCGTAAAAATGGTGGATCTAAAGAAAGAGTAAATCAAAAATAGGAATCATAATTAGAATTTGAAAAAAATCTTATTGGGGAACTAAATAATAAAGAATCTATTCATGGTTTGTAATTAATTTAGTTTTTTACATAATTCCTTGATCATACCGTCTGAGAGACCAACTCTTGGTACATAAACTTCTTTCGCACCACTCCATTCGAAAATTTTAAGAAATAATTCTGTCGCAGGTATTATTACATCTGATCTATCTTGATTGAGAGCAAATTTAATTATACGTTCCTCATATGATAGTGAATTAAGATTTTTATAAATTTTTCTTAATTTTCTATAAGTAAGAGGTTTATTCTCATTATTATTTGAAATTTTATAAAGCTTATTAATATTTCCTCCTGTCCCTAATAGAAAAATATTTGTAAAAGGTTTTGTATTAGTTATTACCCATTTTTTTGCCATAATCCAGGTTTCATTGTCTACACCATCATTTAATAGACGTACTGTCCCTATTTTAAATGAAGTTGATTTTAGAGTTTTTTTATTTTTTATAATACTTAATTCAGTACTACCTCCCCCAACGTCTACATATAAGATTGTTTTATTAGGATCAATACCATCGAAAACATTACTATTAGAAATTATTCTTGCTTCTTTTTTACCATCAATAATTTGAATATTTATCCCTGACTTTTTTTTAACTCTATCAATAACGTACTTTCCATTTTTTGCTTCCCTAAGTGCTGCCGTTGCAAAAGCTAAATAATTCTTAACATCATGCACTTTCATAAGATTTTTGAAAGACTTCATGGATCTGGATAGCTGCTTAATATTATTTCTGGAAATTATGCCAGTTGTAAATGCGTCTTGACCTAATCTTATAGGGACCCTGACTAAACTATTTTTAAGTGTAATGGTTTCTTTTTTATGCTCGATGACATTTGAAATTAATAAACGTAAAGCATTAGAGCCAATATCTATTGCCGCATATTTGGTGATCCTCATAAATTATCATTATTTCTATAGTACTCGTAAATATCTAACTGTGAACGAACGGGAGATTTATTATTCCTAATGAATTGATTTTGGGTATAGCCATTTATCCTTCTTGCTTTTACATTATCATTCCATGTAATGTCAAAAACATCAATAATTTGTTGTTGAAGATTTAAATCATATATAGGTGTTGCCACCTCTACTCTATTTTCTATATTTCTAGTCATAAAATCTGCTGAAGAAATATAAATTTTAGGTTTATCAAGATTTGTAAAATAATATACTCTAGGATGTTCCAAAAACTTGTCTACAATACTAATTACCTCAATGTTTTCACTCATACCTTTTACTCCTGGTATAAGACAACAAATTCCTCTAACAATCATTTTTATTGGAACACCAGCATTACTTGCCTCATAGAGTTTTTCAATCATTTTAAAGTTTGTTATAGCATTTAACTTTAATTTTATACCACTCGCCAATCCAGCTAAAGCATTTTCTATTTCCTTGTCAATCATCTTTACAATGAAGCTATTAGTATAATGTGGTGATACAATTAGATGTTTATATTTTTTTAATTTGTAATGTACTTGAAGAAAATTAAAAACTTTATTTACATCTCTTAAAATTTTTTGATTTGCTGTAAAAAGTGTATAGTCAGTATAAATCTTTGCAGTATCCTCATTAAGATTACCTGTACTTATAAAACCATAACGTAAGTTTTTATTATTAACCTTTTTCTCTACTACACATATTTTTGAGTGAACTTTAAGACCAGGGATTCCAAAAATTAGCTCAACACCGGCAGCTTGCATCTGCTCAGCATAAGTAATATTATTTGTTTCGTCAAAACGTGCTTGTAGTTCAATTTGAACCAAAACTTTCTTTCCATTTTTCGCAGCATTAACAAGTGACCTAGCAACATTAGAAATTTTGGATAAGCGGTATATGGTAATTTTGATAGTTATAACATCAGGATCTAAAGCAGCTTCACGAAGGAACTTTATAAGGAAAGAAAAACTGTGATAAGGTGTATATAGTAAATAATCTTTAGCTTCAACAGCTTTTAAAATACTCTTTTCTAATGAAAGACCTTTGATTGGTAAAGGTTCTTTATTTTCATATTGCAAATCTTTTCTATCTAGTTGAGGAAAGTTCATGTAATCACGGCGATGATGATAACGACCTCCAGGAATTAGACTGTCATTTGTGCCAACTCCTAAAAGATTTTTAATTACTTTTAATGTATCAGGAGCAATTCCTTTATCGTAAACAAGTCTGACTGGTTCTGCTAAAAAACGATCTCTAACGCTTTCAATTATCTTATTTATGTAACTTTTAGAAACATCACCTTCCATATCTAATTCAGCATCGCGTGTAACTTTTATCATATGTGCCTCAATTTTAACAAAATCAAAAAAATTAAAAATTAGATGAAAATGATACCTTATCAGATCGTCAAGGAACATAACATATTGTTTTTTTCCTATTTTGGGTAAAACAATGAATCTGTCTAAATCTCTAGGTATTTCAATGAGTGCAAATTGTTTATGCTCTGTACCATTTGATTCAAAGCCGAGTTTGACAGCGAGGAAAGCTAAATTATCTGAAAAGTCTTGAGTAGAATTTTCTCTTACTATAATCGTCATTAATGCAGGACTAACTCTCTGTATAAAATACTCCTTCAAAAAAGCTTTTTGTTCATCTAAAACTTGGTTTTCGTTTATAAAATAAATGTGTTCTTTTTCTAATTTACTCTCGATTTCTGAAAGAATTTTCATACTTTCTCTCTGTTGATCAATTACCTTTTTAGTAATTGTTTTTAGGAGATCAGAAGCACTCTTGCCTCCAAAAATCTTCTTTCCTGATTTTTCTGATTGTGCAATCCGCTGGACAGTGGAGAATCTAACTTGAAAAAATTCATCCAAATTGTTTGAAAAAATACCTATAAATCTTAATCTTTCTAGAAGTGGCACATGTTGGTCAGCCGCCTCCTGCAGCACCCTAGCGTTAAAATCTAACCAGCTTAACTCTCTATTGATATAGCGTATTTTACTAAACATACTATTTTAGAATTTCCTTTGGTATCCCGAGTTTTAATTTCCCATCAGAAATATTTTTCCATTTTGTTTGAGAAAAGTTTAATTCAGCCCAAGCAGAGGTTGGTAAATGATTAAAATCTCTTTTGGACAAATGTGATATAGCCTCTGTAAATGCTGGATTATGCCCAACGCAAATTACTGAATTATAATCATCTGAAATATTATAAATGAAATCAAGTAATTTCGATAATTCAAATGTATAAAGTTCCTTTTTTAAAACAATTTTAGTAAAACTCAATCCTAGAGTGTTCATCATTATACAAGCGGTGTGAAGAGCGCGATTAGCTGGACTCGAAAAAATTAAATCTGCTCCAGATAAAATATTTGAGCTATTAACTGAAATCATCGTGATACGGTTAATTCCCTTTTCTGTTAACGGCCTATCTTTATCAGAAACATTTAAATCCCATGAAGATTTTGCATGACGTAATAAAACAAGCCTCTTCATTTTATGGAGATAGTCTTTTAATTTCCCAAGAATTTTTAACCAAAGTACATAATATTCTGTCATGCAATCTATTAGGTCTTCCTTGCCAAAATTCAACAGATTTAGGCTTAACAAGATATCCTCCCCAGTTTTCAGGTCGCTTGATTTCTTTTGTAATATATTTTGTTTCCATCAAATCCATTTTTTTCTCAAGGATTTCTCTACTCCTTATTACTTTGCTTTGCTCTGAAACCAACGCACTAATTTGACTTCCCTTAGGGCGAGACGAAAAATAATTATCAGAATCTAAAGAGGAAATTTTTTCGATTTCACCCTTTATTATGACTTGTCGTTCAAGCGGGGGCCAAAAAAAGGATAACCCGACTTTTGAGTGGTATTCGATTGATAAACCCTTTTCACTTTTGTAGTTAGTATAAAAAATAAAACCTGCTTCCGTAAAAGATTTAAGTAAAACCACTCTTCCCTTCGGAAAATCATCTAGACCAAGGGTTGTTAAAGTCATAGCATTTGCCTCTTCAATATCTTTATTATTAAGTGCATCATCAAACCATAACTTAAAAAACTCTATAGGTTGAAAATTGATATCCTCAAGATTCAATTTACTTTTATCATATGATTTCCTTAAGTGACTTATATCCTTATTTTCCATTTTAGTGCAATTTACAACCCATTTGTTTAAATCGAAAAACTTTTAAGATCTTCAGAGAGAATTACAGATTTAAAAACTTTACTAGCCTCTTTATAAAAGTCCTCTTTATCACCATAACGATTTGAATAATGGCCAAGCATAAGATTTTTTACACGTGCATCCTTGGCGATTATAGCTGCTTGAAGTGCAGTGCTATGCTTAGTGATTTTTGCTAATTCAGAGTGTTTTTCCAAAAAAGTGGACTCATGGTATAACAAATCTACACCATTTATGAGTGGAATCAAATCAGGTTTAAATGCAGTATCACTACAATAAGCGTATTTTTTTGGTGAATCAGGTTCTAATGAAATATCCTCATTTTCCAGAAAAGTACCATCATCTAATTCTATAGACTTTCCTTGTTGAATTTGACGATAATGGTAATGTTCTAATTTGATACCTTTGATTGCATCTAGATTAATTTTTCGTTTTTTTGATGAGGTTATAAAAAGGAATCCATTTGTATAAACTCTATGATCAAGCGGAAGTGTTTTTACAGTCAAGAAATCATCTTTATATATAATTTCACTTTTTTTTGATACTAATTCATGAAAATTAATTGAATATTCAGTCCATGATTTAGCTAATTTGAGTTGAAGTGTTATCACTTCTTTAATTCCTTTAGGACCATAAATATTTAGATCCTCTTTTCGTCCTAATAGCCTGAATGTACTAATTAAACCAACTAAACCGTAAAAATGATCTCCATGTAAATGAGAAATAAAAATATGCTTTATTTTGAAAAATTTAACTTTTGCCTTACGTAGCTGGATTTGAGTTCCTTCACCACAATCAATAAGAAAAAGGCTTTCGTCAATTCTCAACAACTGAGAGCTCGTATGATTATTCTCTCTTGGTGTTGCAGAATGACATCCTAAAATTGTTAAATGCATAGTCTTAATAGTCTAAATCACGTTCTATACGCTCAAGTGAAACAAAATCAAATGCTTCTTTTTTAGTTGGTACAAAATTGAAATCATAATTGAATTTTACATCTGTTTCTGAAGAAATTATAATTACGAAACTTCTATTTATACTGCTTTGATGTACTGCAAGTTTTTTCAAAAAAGATTCTTCAGGGATAACCTTTGTGCAATTAATTATAAGGTCTGATTTTGTGATTATTAATTCATTAAATGTGAGTTTTTTTTGAGAGTTAATTTCACAAAAATCGATGTAATTTATTTTTTCATTTATTTTTCTAATCATTAGATTTTATGTTCAATTTGGAACCTAAAAGATAAATAATTGCCATACGAATAGCTACACCATTTTGAACTTGATCCAAAATGATAGAATGACTTGAATCAGCAACAACGCTAGATATTTCAACCCCTCGGTTAATTGGACCAGGATGTAAAATTATAATTTCTTTTTTTAATTTTTTTATCCTATCAGTATTTAAACCAAAATTTTGACTATACTCTCTATTTGAAGGAAAATAAACTGTGCCCATTCTCTCATTTTGAATACGAAGTATGTTTGCTGCATCACACCAGTTCAAAACTGCATTTAGATCGGAGGAAACTGTTACTCCCATGGATTCAATATGCTTTGGAATTAAAGATTTAGGACCGCAGAGTTTTACTTCTGCTCCCATCATTTTCAAAGCATAAATATTTGAAAGGGCTACTCGCGAGTGCATAATGTCACCTACAATTGCTACGCGCCTCCCTTTAAGACTGCCAAATTTTTCTGTAAGAGAATATACATCAAGTAATGCTTGAGTTGGGTGTTCGTGTGTTCCATCTCCAGCATTTATTATACAGGCATTTAAATTTTTTGATAAATAATGAGCTGCCCCTGGATTTGGGTGTCTTAAAATTATCATATCAACTTTCATAGCTAATATATTTTTTACAGTGTCTGATAAAGTCTCACCTTTAGAAACTGATGATAGACTCGCGGAAAAGTTTATTATATCAGCAGAAAGCCTTTTTTCTGCAAGTTCGAAAGAAAGCTTGGTCCTAGTACTATTTTCAAAAAATAAATTTGCTATGGTAATATCTCTTAAACTAGGAACTTTTTTTATTGGACGATTAATCACTTCTTTAAATTGTGATGCAGTTTCGAAAATTAAATTAAAGTCTTCAGAGTTTAGATATTTTATTCCTAAAAGATTTGATACACTAAGATTTTTCATTCACTACTTTTCTCAAGATATACAATATTTTTAGCTGAGTTTTTTGACCATATTACTCTAACTTTATCCCCTTGTAAAGCATCTACTTGTGCACCCAAATAATCAGGTTGTATGGGTAGATGACGACTAAAACGTCTATCAATAAGAACTAATAATTCAATGGAGTTTGGTCTACCATAAGTATCAATTGCTGTTAATGCAGAGCGAATACTTCTACCAGTATATAAAACATCATCAATAAATACCACATCCATTCCTTCAACTGATTGGTTCATTTCAGTTTGATTTGCATTTAAGGGTTTTTCGTTTCTCCTGTAATCATCACGGAAAAAAGTTGTATCCAGTTTTCCAAACTTTAGGTTCATTAGGCCTTGCTCATTTAATAATTTAACTAAACGCTCTAGGAGTAATGTCCCTCTTGGTTGAAGTCCAACTAATATTGTTTTTGAAAAGTCCCCATGCTTTTCTTTAAGTTGATAACATAATCTTCTAAGTATTATCTCTATTTTTTTTTCATTAAGTAGTATCCTAGAAGTCATTTATATCGATATATAACAAAAGTATTGTTTTCTTGAGTATAAAAAAAAACCCTTTTGAGTAAGGGTTTTTTTGAAAATTAAATGTGAAAGTGTTATTACTTATCATCTATTTTTTCTTTTAAGTTCGCTAGTGCATCAAGGTCTCCAAGTGTTGCCTTATCAGAATTTTTGGATAAAGATTTAGCAATTGCTTTTTTATTATTTTTTGATTCTTTGTCTCTATAAACTGATGTATGTGACGCCACGACTCTTTTGAAATCTTTATTAAACTCAATTATTTTAAAAGTTGCTTTTTCACCTTTGTTTAGTTTTGATCCATCTTCTTTTTCCATATGACGAAGTGGAACAAAAGCAGTAATATCCTCATTAAATTGAATTGTAGAGCCCTTGTCTAAAACCTGGAAAATCTCAGCTTCATGTATCGAATTTAATTCAAAATCTTTTTCATACTTATCCCATGGATTGTCTTTTGTGTGTTTATGACCTAAACTCAATTTACGTCCCTCAACATCTAATTCAAGAACTATGACATCAATTTTTTCTCCAAGAGTCAGTACTTCGGATGGGTGCTTAACTTTTTTAGTCCAAGAAAGATCTGATATGTAAACTAAACCATCAATACCTTCTTCTAACTCAATGAATACTCCAAAATTAGTAAAGTTTCTAACTAATCCTGTGTGCTTGGATCCTAGCGGGTATTTTGAGGTAATATCAGTCCAAGGATCAGGTGTGATCTGTTTTATTCCAAGGGACATTTTTCGTGATTCTCTATCAAGAGATAAAACAACAGCATCAACTTCATCACCTACTTTAACAAAATCTTGCGCAGAACGCAAGTGGGTTGACCAAGACATTTCAGATACATGTACAAGTCCTTCAACACCTTCTTCGATTTCAACGAAAGCTCCATAATCTGCAATTATAA
>MDSZ01181749.1_pt1 | contig 14432 bp, 22 predicted proteins | sample 811201 | NCBI WGS metagenome assembly MDSZ01 (sample SAMN05326647, study PRJNA326480) | marine metagenome | isolation source: seawater | place: Indian Ocean: North | collected 2010
TAATAATATTCAAAGACGGAATTAACGAAGAGTCTTTTAAAGCAGGATTAGATTTAGAATGTCCTGTTACATTAGATGAGTTAATGGAAGCGATTGAAGAGGTCAAAACAGCAAATCAATTTTAATTAATAACAATGAAAAAATTAGTATTATTTTTAGCAATGGTTTTACTAATCAGTTGTTCAAAAGAAGAAGAAGTATTATTACCAATATTTGAAATATCATTAGATGGGGTTGCATTTGATCCTTATGAAAGGTATGCAAAAATAGAAACATTTGGTGGTGAAAAATTAGTTGATAATAAACTTAAAAAGATTTTTATCTTGTATCTTCAAATAGATGATGGAGAACCAAGATTAGATAAACAACACTTTTCATTATATTGTCTGGATTCAGATGCTAATGATGATGGTGAATTATTAGACGTAGGAACTTATACTTGGGAATCACCAGATGGTAAATATGCTGGAGTAGAAATACCAGGTAATAATGAATACATAGTTTGGAACGAAGTAATAGTATCTAAAGTTAATAACGCGTTAATAGATTTAACTGCTGAAGGAGAATTTTATAATCCTTACATTCAAGGAACAATGACTGTATCAATGAGATTAGAAAACTTTCCTATAGGTTCAGATATCGATGCTACACCTTATGGATATTTACTTAATTAAAAAATAATAATATGAGTTACACATTAGAACAAATACAGTACGCAGTAAGATCAAAAGGATATAAATGGTTCAACGATTCAGCAGAGAAAGGATATGATGTAAATATAGTAGGTATAAGAAACTCTGATACTAAAAATAGAGTTACTAATGCTTTTGATGATCATATGACTATATCTTATAAAGATTTTGATGGATCTTGGAAATCTCACTGTTATGCTTGTACTACAGATCCAGGTACTTACTGGGTAGATAATCTACTTAACCCAGATGGAGTAGCAATTGTAGTTCCAGGTCAGTATAGAGGATCACATAAGATTGGATTACATCAAGGTAAGTATGAAGCATTAAGACAAAAGAAGCCTATCAAAGTATGGAGAGACGATAATAAAGATAATATATACGATCACGTTGCTGATGACATACAAGAAGGTATATTTGGTATTAATATTCATAGAGCTACAGCTAGAGTACATAGAGAATCTACTAGAGTAGATAAATGGTCAGCTGGGTGTCAAGTAATAGCAGCTTATGATGACTTTGCAGAGTTTATGGAAATAGTAAATCAAGCTAAAAATATTCATGGTAACTCATTTTCTTACACTTTAATCGAATCAGCAGACATAAAAACTTAAAAATAGTTGCTTTTTCGAATTAATTTAGTTAAATTATAGTTATGACAATAGATACTAATAAACTACACTCGTACCTATTTTTTATTATTCTAGGTGGTTTCGTATCATGGGTTATATTTGGCCGTGAAGAAATTAACGTAGATGTACAAAAATATGAAAAAACTATAGATAGTTTACAGGTACATATTGATTCTACTCTATATAAAAATATAAAATTAAAAGATCAAATCTATTTATTAGAAGATGATATAGAAGTTGCAAATAATAAAATTAAGCAACTTAATGGAAGAATTTGGACAATTAAAAAAGAAACAGATGAGAAACTTAATAGTATCGATACTCTTAATAATGCTGAGCTTTACAAGTTTTTCGCAGACCGCTACAGACAGTACCTCGATTCAATTGGAAGTACCAGTAGTAAAACTAGTAATTAAGGATTTAGTTACTGGGGATGCAGCGAAAGAAGAACGTATAGTACTTAGTGATATAATTGCTAATAAAAATATTACTATATCTAAACAAGATACTATTATAAGTAATCTTAATCTTCAAATAAAAAACTTTAATAACGCAATTAAGTTACAAGACCAAAAGTTTCTCACTTCTCAAAAGCTTTCTCAAGAATTAGAAGTTGCTTTAAAGAGGTCAAAACGTCAAACTAAACTATACAAAATAGGAACTATAGTTGGCGGGGTTGCAATAGGAATATTGATAATCAAATAGAAAGACATGCTTAAAGCGCTTAAGAGAAATTTACTCCCTGGGATAATAGCCTTATCTGCACTATCAGTATCAGCCTCAGCTGCATTTTATTCTGTATTTGGACTTAGTAAACTATTTGCAGGAGCAAGTACAGAAGTAATAATTATGGCTGGTTCATTAGAAGTAGCTAAATTAGTAACTGCTTCATTATTATACCAGTATTGGGACACTATAAATAAGTATCTCAGAACGTATCTAACTGTTGCTACTATAATATTAGTTCTAATTACTAGTATCGGTATATATGGTTTTTTAAGTGCTGCTTATCAAGATACTTACCAAAAGTTAATTATAAATCAAAATAAAGTAGAATTTTTACAAAACAAAGCACAATTTTATGAAAACGATGTTAAAAGGTTTGACTCAGAACTTCAACAAATTTTGGACAACATTAGTAATCTTTCTAATGCCAAGTCTAGATCCATACAAGTCAAGGACACCAGTGTGGCTGGAGGCATTCGAAACACCATTTCCACGGTTGACTTACGTTTGGCACAAAATAGACTCACAATTGAAGAAAATAATAGGAAAGATGTCTATTTAAGGAGAACAGTAGCAGCAGATAGTTTACAAAAATATAAGTTAGAAATATTAGAACTAGAAAATAATGCAGATATTTCTGGAGAGTTAGGTCCATTGAAATATTTATCAGGTCTTACAGGTACCCCAATGGATAAAATTATCAATTGGTTACTGTTAATTATTATATTTGTATTTGATCCACTAGCTATTTCATTAGTAGTAGCTGCAAACTTTGCTTTTAATCAAGCTAATAGAAAAAATCTGTATGGAGAAGTAGAAGAACCAACTTTAAAAAAACAAACTGAAAATACTGACTGGGAAAACTATACTGAAGAAGATGAAAAAAGAATGGATGTAATAGGACAAAATGGTAACGATGGAGAACATTATGATGAAGAAGAACACCCAGTACCTCTTACTAAAGTTTCTAGAATATTACAAAAAGGTCCTAGCAAAAATAGAGTAATTACTGACAAAGGAGAAGAGAAATGGGTAGATAAAGACGATAATACTATTCGTTATTTATAATCATTTTAAATATATATTTTAGTTGGTATTCTGCAATATTTTTCGTATATTTATAGATAAACGAATACTATGGCACAATATAAAGTAATAAAAGCTCTAAAAGCTCAAGCTAAAGCTGATAGAGAAAAAGCTTTAATGTCTTTAGAATTGTTAACGGATAATGCAGTTGGTATAGGTGATCATACTGCTAATGATTTCTTAAAAGATGCTACTGAAAGTCTAAAACTATTAGCTTCAGCAGATGAAAGAATCGAAACTATTGATAAGTATTTTCCGGAAGACAATCCTTCGAAGATATTGAATGATTAAGTATAAAAATTAAAAATAAAGTTATGAGTAAAAAGTCTATTGAGATTTTAAAAAAAGAGTACCCTACAATCTACAACGAGTACAAAGAGATAATGGATGAGCAGTTTGAACTGTTTGCTAAAAAACATCTTGATTACGGTATGGGGAATGTATCTGCTGGTACTCAACTAGTAAACGATGAAGAGAAAGAATTTGCTATGACAGGATTATGGTATAGGTTATCTGATAAAATTAACAGATGGAAGAATATGATACTTACTGGTCGTAAAGCTCAAAATGAGACTCTAATCGATACATTCCAAGATATTACTAACTATGGTATTATCGCTCAGTTAGTATTTAATAATAAGTGGAAGGATAAATAATATGCCTAAAAAGCTTAAAGGACCTGTTAAGAAGGTATGGGAGAGTAAAATTAAACAATCACCTTCTAAAAACAGACATATATCATATAGTGCATTAAGTACTTATAATAAGTGTCCTAAATTATGGGACCTGCAATATAGACAAAAGTCTGTACCTTTTGTACAAACGATATATACTTGTTTCGGTACTGCTATGCATGAAACTATACAAGCATGGTTAGAAGTATTATATCATGATAAAGTTAAGTCTGCTATGGAAATGGATGTAGAAGGTTTACTTTATAAAAATATGATAAAAGCATATAAATCAGGTAAAGCTATCAATGGTCATACGCATTTTTCTTCTGTAGACGAATTAACTCAGTTTTGGTTAGACGGTAAACATATATTTGAGTTTCTTAAAAAGAAAAGAAGAGCTTACTTTAGTACTAAAAATACTATGCTAGCTGGAATTGAAACTTTATTATATCAAGAAATAAAACCTGGTATAGTATTTAAAGGTCTAATAGATTTAGTTTTCTATAATAAGTATTTAGATAGGTGGACTATTATAGATATTAAAACTTCTACTGCAGGTTGGAGAGATAAACAAAAAAAGAATCCTAATCTAACCGCTCAGGTAGTTCTTTACAAAGAATTTTTTGCTAAACAATTTGGTATCGATAGAGATAAGATTGATGTAGAATTTTTTATAGTTAAGAGAAGAGTACCTGCAGAAGCTGATTTTGCTTCTATGCAGAGAAGAGTTCAAGAGTTTAGACCTAATGCTGGTCCTAGAAAGACTAAACAGGTTTTAACTTCAATGGAAAAGTATATTGATGATGTATTTGATGATGATGGAAATTTCATAGATAGAGAATATGAATGTAATTCTCCATTAGGAAAATGTCAAGAATGTTGTCGGTATTTGTAATAAAGCCTATTTATATATAAATATATAAAGATATATAGTTATGAAAAGTATAGAAAAAAGACTAACGACCGTTAGAATTGATGATACGTTATTTCAAGAGTTTAAATTTCGTTGTGTAAAAGATAAATTTTCTTTTCAAAAACTTGCCTCCCGTGCAATTTTTCTTTATCTTACTGATAAGAGTTTTAGAAAAACTATACAAGAGCAAAACAATATTAGATTGAAAACTAAAAGGAAAGACATTTATGAATAAAATAAAAGGTTATATCCCACAAGCAGATAGAAAAAAAATACTATTACTTTGCGATGATATAAGATTACACTCCGGTGTAGCAACTATGGCTAGAGAAATAGTATCTAACTCAGCACATCATTACAACTGGTTCCAATTAGGAGCAGCTTTAAATCATCCTGATGCTGGTAAAGTATTTGATGTATCTAAAGAAATAAACAAGAAGTTAAATATTGATGACGCTGATGTAAAGATAATGTCTAATAATGGATACGGTAATCAGCAATTAGTAAGAAACTTAATTAGAAGAGAGAAACCAGATGGCATTTTTATATTTACTGATCCTAGATATTGGATGTGGTTATTTGAAATGGAAAGAGAAATTAGATGTAAAATTCCTATATTCTTTTTAAATATTTGGGATGATTTTCCAGCTCCATTATATAACAAAGACTTTTATAATTCTGTAGATTTACTAATGGCTATTTCAAAACAGACTAAATTAGTTAATGAAATAGTTTTAGGAGAAGATGCTAAAGATAAAATTATAAAATATGTTCCTCATGGAATAGATGATAAAGCTTTTTTCCCTATTAAAGGACAAGAAAAAGAATTCCAAAAGTATAAAGTAGATACCTATAAAGGTAAGGATGTAGATTTCACTGTATTTTTTAACTCAAGAAATATACAAAGAAAGCATCCTCATGATTTAGTTTTAGCTTATAGACTATTTTGCGATATGTTACCTAAAGAAGAAGCAAAAAAATGTGCTATGATAATGCATACAGCTGCAGTAGATAAAAATGGTACTGATTTAAGAGCTGTAAAAGAAGCATTATGTGATCCTGAATATGTAGATGTTAGGTTTTCTCAAGGTAAATTATCTTCTGCTCAGATGAATACTCTATATAATTTAGCAGATGTGACTGTATTACCTTCTTCTAACGAAGGATGGGGATTATCTATTACTGAATCAATGATGGCTGGGACTATGGTTATTGCTAATACAACAGGAGGTATGCAAGATCAAATGAGATTTGAAGATGAAAATGGTGAATGGTATACTCCTAATTTAAACGTACCTTCTAATCATAGAGGTACTTATAAGAAGCATGGTATATGGGCGGAACCTGTATATCCTTCTAATATATCATTAGCAGGGTCTCCAGTAACTCCGTATATATTTGATGATAGATGTAACCCTGAAGATGTTGCCAAAGCTATATACAAAGTGTATAAGTTAGGTAAAGATGAAAGAAATAAAAGAGGAATGAAAGGAAGATTATTTGCTATGAGTAAAGAAGCTATGATGACAGCTGAAAATATGGCTAATAATGTTATAGATGCAGTAGATGAAACTTTTGATAAGTTTATACCTCGTAAAAGATTTGACTTGTCTTTAGTTGAACCTCCTAAAGTAAAGTATATTGAACATAAATTAACTGGTTATTAATATGAGACAAAGAGTTGTAGTAAGCTGTCCGATAGATACTTATAGTGGTTACGGAGCAAGATCTAGAGATTTTGTTCAAGCTTTAATAAATTTAGATAAATACGATATAGAAATACTAGCTCAGAAATGGGGTAATTGTAGAGCAGGATATCTTTCTGATCATGATCAAGAAGAAATGGAAAGTATGATTATAGGTCAGGTAACTTCTAAACCTGATATTTGGGTACAAATAACTATACCTAATGAGTTTCAACCTGTAGGTCATTACAATATAGGAGTAACAGCAGGTATTGAAACAACTTTATGTCATGCTACTTGGATTCAAGGATTGAATAGAATGGACTTAAATTTAGTTTCTTCTGAACATAGTAAGAAAGTATTTACTGAATCTAATTTTGAAAAAGTAGATCCAAAAACTAATCAAGTTGCTGAACAAATATCTCTTATGAAACCTGTTGAAGTATTATTTGAAGGAGGAGATATAGAAAAGTATTTTCCTAAAAAACTAGAAAGTAGTAGCGATGTTTTTAAAGAACTAAATAATATTAAAGAATCGTTTGGTTTTTTAGTTTGTGGTCATTGGATGCAAGGTGAATTAGGTCATGATAGAAAGAATATCGGCTATACTATTAAGTCTTTTTTAGAAACGTTTAAAAACTACAGAAAGAATAAACCAGCGTTAATACTTAAAATACAAGAAGTTGGTACTGGTATGATGGATAGATCTAAAATACTTAAAAAAATAGATGCAATTAAATCTAATATCAGCGGTTCATTACCAAACATATACTTACTACATGGAGAAATGACAGATGCTGAAGTAAATGAGCTATATAATCATCCTAAAGTAAAATGTATGGTTAGTCATACTAGAGGAGAAGGCTTCGGTAGACCTTTATTAGAGTTTTCATTAATAGGTAAACCTATCATATGTTCTGGTTGGAGTGGTCAAGTAGATTTTTTAGGTAAAGATTTGAATATTCTTATTGGAGGTAAGTTAGAAAAGATTGATAAATCATCAGTACAAGATAAAATATTGATTCCAGAATCTAGCTGGTTTATGCCCGATGATGGACAGACTAATCATGCTTATAAAGAAGTAATAAAAAATTATAAAAAATGGGTAGTTAATGCTAAAAAGTTAAAGTTTAGAAATAGAAATGAATTTAGCTTTAAGAGCATGGAAGAGTTACTTAAAAAGTATTTTAAGAAATACGTCAAAGAAGCTCCTAAACAAGTTGATTTAAAACTACCTACATTGGAATTACCTAAATTAAAATAATATGAATAAAGATAAATTAGTAGAAGGTCCTTTTGGTAGTAATGCATGTTACGAAAATGTAATAGACGAAAATACTACTACTTGGATGTGTATGGGTAGCGGTTATACTACATCTACATTAATGAAAGAAGATTCGCAATTAGTAAAAGATACTATAGAAACTTCCCCAGAGCTTTATAAAGATATTAAACATGTAGATAAAGAAGGTAAGGTTTGGTTTCCAGCTACAATTACTTTACCTGGTCAAGGAATGGTATTTGCAGACGGTACTAATAAAGATGACTGGAAATGGTCTGGAGTTCTTACTAAAAAATTAACTAAGGAAGAAATAGATTCGGGTAAGTATCCTCAAGGACAAGAGTTTAAAATGGATATGGAAAATATGAAAGCTTTTGATAAAGATAAAGGTTTTATGGATGCTTTAGAATATATAGGTTTCTTTCAAATACAAGTAGAACCACCACAGAATGAAAATTAGTTATGCAATTACTGTTTGTAATGAATTTGTAGAAATACAAAATCTTGTTTCTTTTCTTTTAAAGCATAAAAGACACGAGGATGAAATTGTTATATTATATGACATAGCAAATGGTGAAGAAGGTATAGAAGAATACCTTAGAGCTAAATCAGTTAATTGTGAAATAGCTTGGATGCCTGGTGAATTCGAAGGTCACTTTGCTGATTGGAAAAATAAATTAAACAAAATGTGCTCTGGAGATTATATATTTCAAATTGATGCTGATGAAATTCCTAACGAAGCATTAATAAAGAGCTTACATCTTATATTACAAGGTAATCCTACAGTAGATATTTTAAGAGTACCTAGAGTAAATACAGTAGAAGGATTAACAGATAAACATATTAAAGAGTGGAATTGGAATGTAGACGATAAAGGATGGATAAACTGGCCTGACTATCAATGGCGAATTTATAAAAATAAACCTGAGATAAAATGGATTAAAAAAGTTCATGAAAAATTAGATGGATATAAAACTTTTGCACTCCTTCCTGCTGAAGAAGCATCTGCATTATATCATCATAAAGAAATAAAAAGACAAGAAAAACAAAACGAATATTATGAAACATTATAACATTATAGAGAGATATTTTAAATTATTTTCTAACAAAGATTTAGATGGATTAGAAAAACTTTTTGCTAAAGATGTTAGTTTAAAAGACTGGGATATAGACGTACAAGGTTTTGACGATACAGTTCAAGCCTTTCATAATATATTTACATCAGTTGAAGTAATTGATGTAACTATAAAAGATATTTTTGGAGCTAATAATAAATTTACTTGTGTTATAGAGATCGATATAGATAATTTAGCAACATTAAAAGTAGTAGATCTTATTACAGTAACCGAAGATGGATTAATTGAATCAATAAGCGCATATAAGCAATGAGAATAAAAGACAGATTATACGGATGGGCTATGAAATCACCACTCCGTAAATGGGCATTATCATTAACAGGATGGAAATGGTGGTTTTATCAAATAGTAGTATGTGGTATTATATTCTTAATACTAGAATTTTTATTAAATAAAATAGGCATGACAATGCTACCTTGGAAATGATTAGAGATATAATAATATGGTTTAGAGTAATTTTTATAAGAATACCAAAAGAAATAAAATATTGGCTACAGCAGATGTATATATTAGAATCTTTTAAAATATAATGGCTACAGGAATAGATTTAAATAATATAAAAGATTTTTATTCTTTCAACCCTAGAACTATTTTAGATGTAGGTGCTCAAGTAGGAGAATTTGCTACTGAATGTAAAGAGGTTTGGCCTGATGCAGACGTTTTTATGATTGAAGGTACTACACAATGTGAAAAGCATTTAAAAAAGATAGGTTTTCCTTATGCCATGACTTTGTTAAGTGATAAAATAAAAGAAGTTAAATTTTATAAACAAAAAGATCAAGCAACTAGTACAGGTAATTCAATATACAGAGAAAATACAAAGTATTTTAATGATGATAATGTTGTAATTGAAGATCGTACTACTAATACTTTAAATAATATATTCGGTGACGAAGGAGGTTTTGATATGATAAAAATGGATACTCAGGGATCTGAAGTTGACATAATGAGAGGAGGAACTAAATTAATAGAAAAAGCTGTAATGATTATTTTAGAAATGTCTTATGTTGATTATAATATTGGAGCACCAAAAGCACAAGAAGTAGATAACTATATGACCGAAATAGGATATCAAAGAGGATTAAAAGTAGGACAGTCATCACAATATTTTAAAAATTTTGATATGGAACATTACAAACCTATACAAGAAGATTTTGTTTATATTAATAAAAAGTATATTACATGAGAGTAAATTATAAAAAGTATATAGATGATATACCTAATCATCCTCAAGATGGAATTTTATATAGAGACATACAACCTTTGTTAGCTAATGATAATATATTCCAACAAGCTATTATAGATCTAGGAACTTTAACTCCTGAAATACCAGACTATTGGGTAGGTATAGAATCAAGAGGCTTTTTATTTGCCTCTGCTTTATCAATGCAATTCGGTGGTGGAATTAAATTAATTAGAAAGTGGGGGAAGTTACCTAGAGTAGATTTAGTTCATACTAGTTATCAATTAGAGTACGGGGTAGATATGATAGAAATGAAAGAAGGAAAAGGCACAGTAGTTATTGTGGATGATGTATATGCTACTGGAGGTACAATTAAAGCTGCAGAAAAACTTGTTAAAGAAGGAGGTTATTCACTTCTAGATAAGATAGCGTTAATTGATATAGGAATAGCAGAAGATAAGATTAAATCAGTAATTAGTTATGCTTAATATTTTATTACTATCAGCTACAGATTATGAGCATAATTGTAAAGAAATAAATGGAATTCCTATACATCTTACAGGGATAGGAAAAACTAATGCTGGTATACAAACTACAAGACTTATACAAAAATATGATCCTGATATTGTTATAAATTTCGGATCGTGTGGTAATTTAAGAGATTATAAATTAGGAGAAGTTCTAAGAGTAACATCCGTAGTAAACGATATTGATACTAAAGGATTCTATAATCCTCCTGAGTTATTTTTACCTGGTAAATTTAAAGGAGTTAAATGCCTTACAACAGATCATATGTACGATCCTTCAGATAAACATTTAGATAGTTATTCTAATAAAATAAATGAATGTGATATAGTTGAAATGGAACTTTATTCTATAGTTCAAAGTTGTATTTTAGCAGAAAAAATCGTATATTCATATAAGTGGGTTAGTGATGATGGAAGTCAAGACCAATGGCTTAAATATGCTAAACTTGGATTCGAATCTTTCAAAGAAGAAATAATAAAAGAATTTAAAATAGGATGAGTAATTTAATATTAGGTGCTATTTGTGACTTAAATATCAATCAGATTGATAAATGGATTGAATCTACTAAAGAACATTTCAAAGGAGATATTATATTATTAGATTACGGTAGTACTGATGAAGTAAAAAAGTATATAAAAGATCAAGGTATAATCTCTTACGACATTCAGCATGATCATTTTGGTAATAAAGTAGAAAAATTTAATCCTAATACAGGAAATGTTAGTGTAACTGATAGTTATACGTTAGTACATAATGTAAGATTTTTTCATACCTATCAACTATTATCTGACAATATAGATAAGTATAAGTACGTCTTTATTACTGATGTTAGAGACGTTTATTTACAGGGAGACCCAATAAAATGGCTTGATAATAACCTTGGAGATAAAGCATTAACTTTTGTTTCTGAAGGACTTACATTCGAAAATGAACCATGGGGTAAAAATACTTTCTTAAAAAACTTTGGACCTTATTTTTATAGAGATGTTCAAAACGAAACGATATATAATGTAGGTGTTTTAGGAGGTTATGCTAAAGCAGTAAAAGACTTTGCACTATTTAATTACCTTTTAGGTATAGGACACCAAGTAGCAGATCAAGTAGGTATGAATTTAATGCTTAAAACTATATGGTTTAACTTAGTTAAGAAAACTAAATCTGAAGAAGGATTAGCTATACATTGCGGAACGTTTATGGATAAAACTAAACCGGATAATTTAAAAAATCTTAACGAACCTCAACCTTATATTAAAGACGGTAAAGTTTATACGCATGATGGGAAAGAATATATTTTTGTACACCAATACGATAGAATACCAGAACTGAATGTATAGTATAATAATTCCATACAGAGATAGAAAGAATCATATAGAACTTTTAATGCCAGTTCTACACGAAAGATTTGCAGGTAAAGAATACGAAGTTATCGTAGCTGAGCAGGATGATAATAATAAATTTAGATTATCTTCTCTATACAATATAGGATTTCAATATAGTAAAGGAGACATAATAGTTTTTCATGATGTAGATTATGTTCCTAGCGAAGATGTTAAATATGAATTAATTAATAACTCACCTACCTACCCAGTAAGAAGAGTATTATTTTTAGATGAAGATAATAAACCTAAAAGATTAAAAGATATACCAGACGGATATAAAAATTTCTATCAGGATGTAGGTAATCATTGGGGAGGAGTATTTATGCTTTCTAGAGCACATATGGAAGCTATAAATGGATTTAATCCTTTATATATTGGATGGGGGAAAGAAGAAGAAGAAACTAGACTTAGGTTAGCTAATAAAAATTTACAATGCTTTAGACATGAACAAGGATTATTTTATGCTTTAGATCATACTGATAATTGTCCTCCTATGGATGATCCAGATTTTATAAATAATCATAAACTTCTTAATGAGTATAATAAAGATAAACCGCAAACTGGTTTTAAAGAACTAAAAGCAGAAGTAAAAACATTTAACTTTTCAGAAGAAGGATGGGAAAAAGTAACTTGGCTTAAAATAAAAAACTTTGAAATATGTTAGTAGAAATATCACCTGGAGAATTATTAGATAAAATATCAATTTTAGAATTAAAAATGCTAAAGATTGAAGATGAAGATAAATTATCTAATATTAAAAAAGAGTTTCATACTCTTAATCCTTTATGTGTTAAGTTATTTGAAGAGTATGGAGCTAAGATGCAAAATTTATATTTAGAATTAGCAAAATATAATGGTCAGTTATGGGACATAGAAGATTGGATTAGAGATTGCGAAAGAGAAAAAAGATTTGATGCTGAATTTATACAACTTGCACGTTCAGTTTATGTTACCAATGATAGACGAAGTAAAGTAAAAAAAGAAATAAATATTCTAACTAACTCAGAATTAGTAGAAGAAAAATCATATAAAGATTATGAGTAAGGTATTAGTAGCAACACACGGATTCTTTGGAGACATAGCATTTGCATCTGGTTTAGCAGAAGAATTAAGAAATGATTATGATGCAGTAGATTATTTAATTGGATTTCCTCAAATGAAATCTTTAATAAAAAATAATCCATTTATTAGATCAGTTTATGTATCTAGACCTTTCGGGCCTGTTACTCGAGTAGATCAAGTACCTGTAAGGTATGATAAGATTATTGAATTAGGTCCATTAGGATTTGAAGAACCACCAGTAACTGAATATAAAGCTAGACTAGGTTTAAAGAATTTAGATCCTTCTTATAAGTTATATACTAATAAAGAGTATGATCTTAAAGTTAGAGAATTATTTATGACTTTACCTAAAGATAAAAAGGTAATTGGTGTAATGGGTAACTGGAAGGAAAGAACTTTTTTATTTAATAAGAAGCAATATAAAGCTGGTATAGATGTACCTAATAAAGGGTATGGAGGTGCAAACAGAAATATTGAATATATAATAAGAGAATTATCAGAAGAATTTACTATATTAGAATTAGGAGTGAAAGGAAAATCTCAAATAAATACAATTGGAATAGGAGATGAAAATCAAAAGTCTATTTTATTTGAAGCTTCTATTATGAAATATTGTGATGCTTTTGTAGGAGCAGAAGGAGGTTTATGTAATTTAGCCGCTGGAGTAGGTACTAGAACTATTATTACAGGAGATTTCGTACATCAATTATACGGTCCTAATGGTGTAATAAAAAAATTAAAAGAACCTAAATTAGGTCCTAAGTATTATTTTAAAGAAGGTCATGTAACATTAGATCCTTATTTAACTGATAAGCAAGTAGTTAAACAAATAAAAGAATTAGTATAGTGGATATTTTTAAATTAAATATAGATAGAAAGAAGTATTTTATAGTTACTTATAGACTAGGTGCAACTACTAATTTAAAAGAAGCAGCATGGCAGTTAGCTATAGGACAAAGTGTTGGTAATCCTAACGTAAGGAATCAATGGGAAACAGATGAACTCTTTGATAATCATTCATGTATAATTTTAGATACTAAAGAGAATTTAATTCAACAGAAAGAAGGTATAGTTAAGATAGCATTTCCAGTAATTAATATAGATTTTGCAACTGATGGTATTGCTCATATGTTAGTTAATATTATGGGAGGTCAAATGGATATAGAATGTATTACTAAATGTCAAGTATTAGATATAGAGTTTCCTTCTTCGGTAGAAAAACATTTTTTAGGACCTAAATTTGGAATAAAAGGTATAAGAGAGTTTACCGGAGTTAAAAATAAACCATTATTAGGTTCTATAGTTAAACCTAAAACAGGTATAGATGCTCAGACTTTATTACAAATGGTTAAGGAGTTAGTTGAAGGTGGAGTTAATTTTATAAAAGAAGATGAAATATTATCTAATCCTTCTTTTTGTTCTATAGAAGAAAGAGTACCTTTGATTATGGATTA
>MDSZ01129189.1_pt1 | contig 14431 bp, 16 predicted proteins | sample 811201 | NCBI WGS metagenome assembly MDSZ01 (sample SAMN05326647, study PRJNA326480) | marine metagenome | isolation source: seawater | place: Indian Ocean: North | collected 2010
CCACCAAAAGCATGCCACCATTGTATTTCTACTTTTGCTTGGGCAGATGTTCCCGCAAACATTGCGAAAAGTGCCAACGAAGCAATTATTGCTTTTATTTTTTTCATTTAAATATCCCCCGTTTTCTTTAAAAAGTTAAAAAACGTAGCACAAATTAAATATAAAGAGGAGTCTGATAAAAAAAATAATTTCTACCTAGGGTTTTATTTTACTCTTCCAAAAACATTTAAAATTACAACACCAGCTATTATCAATATTATTCCAATTGTGCCAAAGACATTTGGCGTTTGATCATATTTGTATATTCCAAATAATGTAACCGCCGTGATTGTTAATGCACCATAAGTAGCATAAGTCCACCCTACCGGAATTATGCTCATTGCTTTAGATAAAAAAAAGATACAAAGTATTATACTCACAATACAAAAAATTGTAGGAGTTAATCTTGTGAAACTTTCTGTAGTTTTTAAAAATCCATTAGATGCTATGCCAGTAATAACTCCTAATATTAAATAAATATATCCTGTAAACAAACTAATATTTTTCATTAAGCTTTGGCGAATTGGCCCCCGTCTTTATATCTCCATAACCATTTTTTCATTGTCTCTTCAACATCTAATGGTTTTATGTCTAAATCTTTCAATGTTAAAAAATTGTTAGAAACAATGTTATCGCCCTCAGATAAAATTTCACATTGATCTCTAGTCAAAATTGGTGGAAAAGGCAAAAGATCAGTTATAGAACTTTGAATTTTAGCTAAAGGCATTGGCATTTCAATTACTATTCTTTTCTTATTTATTGCAGACATTATTGATTTGACCATATCGCCAAAGCTAATAATTTTTGGACCTCCAATCTCATATATTTTCCCAAAATTATTTTTAACCTCTATAGCTTTAAGAATTGCATCTGCTACATCTGAAACTACAATTGGTTGAAATTTATAATTAAAACCAACGATGGGAAGAATTGGCAAGAAACTTAACTTTGAAAATAAATTTGTAAAATTATCTTCAGTTCCACAAACAACACTAGGTCTTATAATAACTGAATTTTTAAAATTTGTTAATGCTTTAATCTCACCTTGAAATTTTGATCTTTGATATAAAGATTTTGAATTCTCATTGGCGCCTATAGCAGATACATTAATAAATTTTTTTACCTCATACTTGTTACACATTTTTGCTATTGCTTCAGGAATATCAGAATGAATTTTACTAAATTTTTGTTTTCTTGTTTGATACAAAATACCGATTAGATTTATGACAACATCGGAGTTTTTAATTGATTCTTCTATTTCATTAAAATTATTTGAATCCCACTTTATAAGTTCGATTGAGCCAGGTGTGGCTTGAGTTTTTAAAAAACCAGCTTGGAAGGTATTTCTTGTAGAAATGATGCATCTATAGTTCTTCTTGGTCAAATTACGAACAAGATTTCGGCCTATCATTCCACTGCCACCTAATATTGTGCAAATTTGATTTTTCATGGTATTTAAAGCATTTATATATGAAAATATTTAAGTTTAAAGAGGACATTACAGCTGAGATAGCAGGGTCACTCAAAAAAAGCGTTTCAATTGATGTGGAAGCTACCGGTCTTCAAATACCTGAGAGGGATAAATTAAGTCTTATTCAGGTTTGTGACGAAAAAGAAAACGTCTATATAATTCAGCCTAATAAAAAAACTTATAAAGCTCCTAATTTAGTCTCTGTTCTTGAAAATGAAAAAATATTAAAAATTGGTCATTTCTTAAGGTTTGATAAAAATGCTTTAGAATTTTTTTTAAAATGTAAAATGCGAAATATTTTTGACACAAAGATAGCATCTAAAATTGTCAGAACTTATACAGATGCCCATGGATTGAAAAATTTAGTTCTAGAGTTTTGTAATAAGAACTTAGATAAAAGACAAGGAAGCAGCGATTGGAATAAAGATATTAATGATTTATCAGATAAACAACTAGAATATGCTGCTAACGATGTAATATATTTACATAAAATTAAATTAGAGTTAGAGAAAATGCTATTAAGAGAGAATAGAATGCAATTGTTTCTTAAGTGTATAGATTTTCTAAATACCAGGGTAGAATTAGATCAAAGTGGATTTAAGTTTGATATTTTTGAACATTAATGAAAAGAAATAATTATATAAAATTAGCTAAAAAGGCTGCAGCAATTCAAATATCAGAGTTAAAAAAGATTAACAAAATTTTTAATAAATCTTTCATAAAAGCAATTGATTTGATTTTAAGTTGTAAGGGAAAGGTTGTTTTTGGAGGAATAGGTAAATCTGGAATTATCGCTAAGAAAGCTTCAGCTACTTTCTCTAGTGTGGGTATTCCAAGTTTCTTTTGTGATCCAGCTCAGGCACTACACGGTGATATGGGCCAAATAGAAAAAAAAGATATCTTAATTATTTTTTCTTATTCTGGAAATACCTCGGAGCTCTCAAATATGTTGAAATATGCTCATCGATATAGAATAAAAATAATAGGTGTTGCTTCCAAATCCGATAGTTTGCTTTTGAAGGCAAGCGACATTAAGCTTTTGCTTCCGAAAGTCAGAGAGTCCGACATAATTGGAATGGTTCCAACTTCAAGCACATCATTAACTATGTTGTTGGGCGACTGCTTAGCTACAACAGTAATGTACAAAAGGAAGTTTTCAAAAGAAAAGTTTAAAATATTTCATCCCGGAGGAAACATTGGAGGCTCTTTAATTTTAGCAAAAGATATAATGGTCTCGGGGAAAAAATTGCCATTAATAAATTATCAAAAAAATATTGGAGAGGCTTTAAAAATTATTAATAACAAGAAATTAGGTATTATAGTAGTTGAGAAAAACCGTCATATTGAAGGTATTATAACTGACGGTGATTTAAGAAGAGAATTAAAATCTCTTTCTAAAAAAACCAAAATTCAAAAAATAATGACAAAAAAACCTTTAGTGGTTAATGAAAATATGCCTTCATCAAAAGTGTTATCAATCATGAATGAAAAAAAAATTACAAGTCTTTTAGTAGTTTCCGACAAAGATTTTAAAAAGAATAACAAATTGAAATTAAAAGGAATAGTTCATATTCACTCTCTTTTACAGAGTGGCCTCCGATAAAAATGAGTAGAAAAAAAAGATTAAGAATTATTCAATGTTTGCTTTTAATAATTGGGGCATCAATTATTTATTTAACTTATTATTACAAAAACCAAGAAAATCCCGGTAAAGAAATAATTTCAAAAAAGATTAAAGAAGAAATTAATAAAAAGAATGATTTATCTGAAGAAAGAGATATCTTCTACAATGTTGAATACTCTGGTTTAGATTTAAATGGTAATAGATATTTACTAAGATCAGAAAAAGCTTCTCTTGAAGAGGAAGTACCTGAAATAGTTAAAATGGAAATCGTTAAAGCAGTTTTTTATTTTAAAGATGATACTATTCTCTACGTTTGGTCTGATAAAGGAACTTATAATAATAAAACACTAGATATGAAGTTTGAAAAAAATATTAAAGCAGAATACTTAAATAGTAAACTATTTGCTGAATATGCTGAATTTTCGAATTCAGAAAATTACCTAACAATTTACGAAAATGTAAGAGTGGATGATGTACAAGGAAACCTTATTGCAGATAAATTATTATTTGATATAACAAAACAAAAGTTAGACATTACATCATTCCATAATGGAAAAATAAGTGCTAATGTTAAATTAAATGAAAAAAGGTTTTAGAATATTAAAATTTAAAAAAGATAGACCAATCTTTGAAGTCAGAGATTTAAGCAAATCTTATGATGGCAGACCTATATTAAAAAAACTTTCTTTAAAAGTATTTCCAGGTGAGTGTGTAGGAATTTTAGGGCCTAATGGATGTGGTAAGACTACGCTGTTCTCAATTTGTATAGGTGAACAAAGCCCTGAAAATGGTAAAATTTATTTAAACAATAAATCAATAGATCAAATTCCAATTCACCTCAGATCAAAAGAAGGGCTTGGTTATTTGCCTCAACAAAGAAGTGTTTTCGATATGAGTGTTTACGATAACATTTTAGGTATTGCTCAAATTAGTGTTAAGGGTTCTGAAAATCAGAAATCAATTACAGAAAAACTTTTGGATGAATTTAATTTACAACATTTAAGAAGTTTAAATGCTTCAGTGCTCTCAGGTGGAGAAATAAGACGATTAATGATGGCAAGAGTAATGATAAATAAACCCAAAATTGTTTTGCTGGATGAGCCCTTAGCTGCATTAGATCCAATTGTTATTCAAGATATTCAAAAATATATTTTGAAAATCCAGTCAACAGGTACAGCAATTCTAGTTACTGATCATAATGTTAAAAATTTATTTGATATTACAGATAGATCTTACGTTTTAGGTGAACAGTCAATCATTGCTGAAGGAACTTCAAGAGAATTGTTAAAATCCTCTAAAGCTATTGAGCATTATTTTGGTTCACAGTTTTCATAGAATTAATGCCTACAAAAAGTTTTTCTTTAAAGGTACATCATAAAATTTCACCTTACAAAAAACATATCAATGTAGACTCTGACAAATCAATTTCTATTAGAAGTTTTTTGTTTGGTGCTATTGCACAAGATATTTCAATAACAAAAAATGTTTTAGAATCGGAAGATGTTCTTAGTTGTATTACTGCTCTAAGGATGCTTGGGATTAAAATTAAAAAAATCAAACCAAAGACATATAAAATCTTTGGAAAAGGTTTAGGTTCACTTGAGGCAAAAAAAAATTTAAAACTTAACTTTGGTAACTCAGGGACTTTAGCGCGGCTCTTGATAGGAATTTTATCCACTACGCCAAATATTGAAATCAAAATTCAAGGTGATAAATCACTTAATAAAAGAAACATGGAAAAACTTATTAAATTGATGTCACAATTCGGTGCAGTTTTTCTTCCAAAGCATAAATTCTATTTCCCATTGAAGTTAATATCTACAGAAATGCCGATAGGAATTAAATATAAAGCTGGAGTAAGTGCTCAACTAAAATCAGCAGTTATTTTAGCTGCTTTAAATAGTTACGGGGTTTCAGAAATTTTAGAAGAAGAAAGATCTCGAAATCATACTGAAAATATGCTTGCAGGTAACACTGATGCTATAAAACTTATTAAAGGTAAAAAAAAGATTATCAAAGTGTATGGAAAGAAACAATTGAGTCCTATAAATATTACAGTACCAGGCGATGCATCTAGCTCTGCCTTTTTCGCTGCACTTACATTACTAAATCAAGACTCAACTCTTAAAATGAGAAACGTAGGTTTAAATCCTACTAGAATAGGTTTTTACGATCTTTTAAAAAAGCAAAAGGCCAAAATAAAATTTTTAAATGTTAAAAAAAGGAATAATGAATTATTTGGGGACATACTTGTTAAAAATTGTAAATTAAAACCAATCAAAGCAGACAAATCTTTTTATGTAAAGGCAACAGATGAATACCCTATTCTATTTGTTATTGCCGCATTAACAAAAGGGACATCAGTATTCAAAGGTATCAAAGATTTAGCAAATAAAGAAAGTAATAGAATAAAAGAAATGCAAAAAATTCTTAAACAAGTTGGAATTAGAAGTATAGCTTTAAAAGATGAGCTTAAAATTTATGGAAAAGGAATATTAAATTATAGTAATAAAAAAATAAAAGTTCCTAATTTAGGAGACCATCGTATTTGCATGTCCGCTTTCATCTTAGCTATTCTTACTGGAGCAAAGGTGATAATTAAAAATTTTGAAACAGTTTATACTTCTTCTCCATCTTTTTTAAAAATCATGAAATTACTAGGAGCAAAATTTGAAGTTACAAAATAAAAATTTACAAATTTCTTGTGATGGGGGAGGTGCTACAGGAAAATCAACTGGTGCAAAATTAATTGCCAAGAAATACAAACTGAAATTTTTATCTTCTGGATTGTTGTATAGATATGCAAGTTATCTTTTGATAAAATTAAAACCAAAAAATGAGTTAAGTCTCTTAAGAAAGAAGTTTAAAAATTTGAACCACAAGAGATTAAAAAAATTGGATTTACATACACAAGAAATTTCTTTACATAGCGCTCGAATAGCAAAAAAAAGTAAAATAAGAAAAATTTTAAAGTTGTATCAAACAAATTTTGCAAAAAAAAATAAACGTTGCTGTATTGAGGGAAGAGATATATCTACTAAAATTTTGCCTTGTTCAGACGTAAAATTTTTTTTTAAATGTAGTCTTAAAATTGCAGCTCGCCGAAGGTTTAAAGAGTTAAAAAAAAATAATAACAAAATTAATCTTTCGGATGTTCAAAAAGCCTTAAGAATCAGAAATATTCATGACATCAAAAGAAAAAACAGTCCTTTACTCAAACATAGAGATGCGATAGAAATCGACACCGGAAAATTAAATAAACGTATGATGCTAAAAAAAATGTCAAAATATATAGACAGGATTGTTAAAATAAAACATGGCCAGTGAGCAAGAATTAAATAAACCAAATCCTTTACATAAAGAATTCCAATCTCTACTGGACGCCGACTTTAAAGATAGAAAAGTAAAAGAAGGTGAAATCATTAAGGCTACAGTCACAGAAATTACTCCAAAATTTATAGTGGTAGATGCAAAGCTTAAGATGGAGTCAATGATACCGATTGATGAGTTTAAAAATGATGATGAGCTTTCTAAAATAAAAGTAGGATCAACTATCGAAGTATTTTTAGAAAGAGTAGAAAATTTCAAAGGCGAGGTTGTAATTTCAAGAGATAAAGCCAGAAAAATGAAAGCTTGGAAAAAACTTGAAAAGGTTTTTGAATCTCAAGAAGAATTAACAGGATACATTACTGGAAAGGTTAAAGGAGGCTTCATAGCTAATGTAGAAGGCTTACCTTGCTTTATGCCCTCTTCTCAAATTGACGTGAGACCTTTAAAAAAAGTCGATCATTTAATGAATACTCCGTTAAAAGTAATCGCCACAAGAATTGATAAAAACCGAGGAAACGTATGTGTATCGAGAAGAGCAGTATTAGAAAAAAGTAAAAATGCAGAAATTCTTAAAGCATTAGAAAATTTAAAAGAAGGTGACATAGTTGAAAATGCTGTAGTCAAAGCGACTACAGACTGGGGAATATTTTTGGACATCAATGGTATAGATGCTTTACTACATGTATCTGATTTGAGCCATGGTAGAGTGAAAAAACCTTCAGACTTAGTAACCATTGGACAAAAACTTAAAGTAAAAATTACAAAAATTGATCCAAAAACAAACAGAGTTTCAGCTTCTATTAAGGCTTTAACTAAAGATCCATATTCAGATATTGAAGATAAATATAAAGTTGGTGAAATTTATGACGGAACTGTAACTAAAATGATGGATTATGGGTGCTTTGTAAGAATTGAAAATGGGATAGAAGGTTTGATACATAATTCAGAATTAGATTGGACAAACAGAAATATCAAACCAAGTAAAGTTCTCTCAGTCTCACAAAAAATTAAATTCAAAATTGTAAGTATTGATAAAGACTCAAAAAGAATTTCTCTTTCATATAAAGCTACACTAGAAAATCCTTGGGAAAAAATTAAAGGCGAACTTGGTAAAGAAGTTAAAATTAAAATTAATAATATTACCGAAAAAGCAATATTTGGAGAATTAGTTGATTCTAAGCTAACAGGAATGCTGCATTATAAAGAATTATCATATGAAGAAAATTCAGAAAATTTAAAAAAATATAAAAAAGGAGAAGTCATTAATGTAAAAATCATAGAAATTAATGATGAGAAGATTAGATTTTCTAAAAGAGCCTTAGAAAAAGATCCAATGGATTTTTTTAGTGACAACAATAAAAAAGTTGGTGATGTAATTACTACTAGAATTCATGAGGTTTTGAAATCTGGTGTAAAAGTTTCAATAGATAAAGAGAAAAAATTAATTGTAACTATTAGAAAGTCAGATTTAGCAAAAGAGTCATCAGATGCTCGTCCTGAAGTATTCTCGCCTGGAAATGCATTAGATGCTAAAATTACTGAATTAGATTTAAAAACAAGAAAAATTAAATTAAGTGTAAAAGCTGCGCAAATAGATGAAGAAAAATCATTAATTGCTAAATTCGGTGAGGGCGCTACAAAATCAGGTGCTACATTGAAGGGTATTTTTGAAAAAGCTATTGGCGGAAAAAAAAAGAAAAAAAAAGAAGATAAGTAATTGTCAAGGCCTGAAATTATTAAACAATTAAAAGATAAACATCCGCAACTTAGTAAATCACAAATAGAATTAATTATTGATACTTTTTTTAATTCTATAACCAATGCTTTGAAAGAAAACAAATCTGTTGAAATAAGATCTTTCGGTACTTTTTTTACAAAAAAAATTAAAGAAAAATATAGAGCAAGAAATCCTAAAACTGGTGAGCTAATTTATGTTCCTGAAAAGTATAAGTTAAGGTTTAGAGCTAGCAAAAAATTCAAGAGATATATAAACGAATGAAAAAAAAACCAAAAATATTTTTAGCATGTGATACATCAAATATAAGATTTGTGAGAAAAATAATTAATTCAAAAAAAACAAACGATCTAGAGATTTTATTAAAATTTGGTTTAGAATTTTTTTACTCTAAAAATGGTCGTAAATTTATTTCTAAATTAAAAGATGAAAAAATTTTTTTAGATTTAAAATTAAATGATATTCCAAATACTTGCTTATCTGCGATGAACTCATTAAAAGACTTAAGAAATATTTCTTATATTACTGCTCATATAAACGGAGGCTATGAAATGTTAAAAGCAGTAAAAAAATATTCAAAAAAAATTAATAAAAACGTAAAAGTTTTAGGAGTTTCAATATTAACAAGTCTTTCAAAGAAATCATTAAAGCAAATAGGTCATACAAAATCAATTCCATCACTTATTAAAAAACAAGCTCAGCTCGCAAAATCTGCAGGATTAGACGGTATAGTATGTTCAGGTCATGAAATTAAGTATGTTCAAAATATTTGCAAAAACATGGAAATAGTTGTTCCCGGAATCCGATTAAAAGGAGACAAATCGTCTGATCAAAAGAGAGTAATGACACCAAAAGATGCTTTTAAACAAGGTGCAAATGCAATCGTAATAGGAAGAAGCTTAACGAGAGGTCAAATTAAAAATAATATTCAAAAATTAATTAAATCATTATAAAAGATAAAATAATGAAAATTTTAAAAGGTAAGCTTCTAATTGATCAGCATGACAAAAACTACATGTATGGTGGAAAGTTTGGGGGAAATTTTATTCCAGAAACTTTGAAAAAACCTATAGATGATCTTACATCATTATTCTCAAAACTAAGGAAAGATAGTAAGTTTATTAAAGAGCGAGATCAGCATTTTAAAAATTATATTGGTGTTCCTACTCCTTTTATTAAACTTGAAAATCTTACCAGTCATTTAAAAGGAGCTCAAATTTATGCAAAAGTTGTTTCAGAGGCTAATGGAGGGGCTCACAAGATCTACAACGCTACAGTTCACTGCCTTATGGCAAAGAGAGCTGGAAAAAAATATATAGTAGGTGATACAGGTGCCGGATATGCAGGTAAAATGTTGTCAATGGCTGCTAAAAGATTTGGACTTAAATGTAAAATTTTTATGGGAGCAAAAGATATTGAAAGACAAAAACCTAATGTGCGAGCAATAAGAAAAAATGGCGCGCAGATAGTTTCGGTTAAGACTGGCAGCCAAACTCTTGTTGATGCAGTAAGTGAATGTATGCGCTACTGGGTCTCTAATTGTGATACAACTGCTATGTGTGTAGGATCTACAGTGGGTCCTAACATTTTTATTAAAATTTGTGCTTGGAGCACCGCACAAATTTCTAGAGAGTTAATAAAACAGGTGAAAGAAGAATTCGGAATAATACCTAAAAAGTTAAAATTAATTAATTGCGTCGGAGGTGGAAGTTCAGCGGCTGGCTTTTGGAATGACTTTATTGACACAAAAGCTGAATTGATTGGTGTAGAAGCGGGAGGACCAAAAAATAGTAAACTTCACGCAGCTCCATTAACAAATAACTCAAAGGTAGGAATATTACACGGTGCAGCTCAATATGTTATTCAAAATCATGAAGGACAAATTGGGAATACATCATCAATCTCTGCAGGACTAGATTATCCTGGAATTTCACCTCTACATTGTTTTTTAAAAGATACTAAGAGAGCTAGATACACTTCTGCAACAGATGAGGAAGCTTTAAATGCCTACGCTCTAGTATCAAAATTAGAAAATATTTCTCCGTCACTTGAGCCCTCTCATGCTTTTGCAGAAGCTATTAAAATTGCTCCGAAACTTCATCCTTCGGAAGTTATAATTGTGAATAGCTGCGGAGACTCTTTAAAGGATAAGGACATAATTAAAAAAAGATTAGGAAACTATATTAGATGAAATCCAAAATTCTTTTAGCTTTTAAAAAATGTAAAAAAGAAAAAAGACCTGCGCTAGTTACTTATGTTGTTGCAGGAGATAATACAATAAAGAATTCTTTTAAAATCTTAAATTCAATAGCTAAGTATGCAGATATTCTAGAGTTGGGTTTTCCCCATAATACACCAATTGCCGATGGGAGCCAGATTCAAAACAGTTCACACAGAGCATTAAAAAATGGAGTCAAGTTAAAAGATGTCTTTCGAATAGTAAAAAAATTTAAAAATAATTTTCCAAATAAACCTTTAATTCTTATGGGTTATTATAATCTTATTTATCAGCGTGGGGAAAACAATTTTATAAGAGATTGTAAATCATCAGGAGTTGATGGTTTAATTATAGTTGATTTACCTTGGCCTGAAAATATAAATTTTGCAAAAAAATGTAAAGAAAAGTCAATAACTTTTGTTCAATTACTATCGCCAACAACTACTAAAGAGAGATTAAAAAATATTTTAAATAGCTCTCATGATATGAATTATTATATCAGCATGCTCTCGACTACTGGTGCAAAGTTAAAAGTTTCCCCTAAAAAAATTCTAAAAGACTACAAAAAAATAAAAGGGGTAAATGAAAGAAAAAATTTAGTAATTGGTTTTGGAATAACTAGTAAAAATATTTCAGCATTTAGATCGTCTGACGGTTGTGTAATTGGGTCTGAATTATGTAAAAATATTTCAAAATCTGTTAAAAATGGACAAAATCCTGTCACAAAGTTAAATAAATTGGTATATAAAATAAAAAATCAAATTATATGAATTGGATAAAAAATAAAATTTTAAGCTTTGTTCAAAAAACAAAAGATAGATTTAAAAAAGAGAGAGCCTCAAAAGAAGAACAAGAAAAAAGTCTTTGGATTAATTGTCCTGAGTGCAATCAAATGCAATTAAAAGAGGACTTGAATAAAAACTATAATATTTGCAAATGTTCTCATCATTTCGATTTAGATCCAAAAATTACATTTAAAAATCTCTTGTTTGATAATGGTGATTATGAACTAATTGAATGCCCAACTTGGAGTTCGCCTGATCCTCTTAATATTGAAATTAATGGTAAGAAATTTATCGACAAATATAAAAATTATCAAAAAAGAACTAATCAACAGAGTGCTTTATTAATAGCCCACGGAAAAATTGGGGGTCTTAATTCGGTGGCTATTGGATACAACTTTGCCTTTGGAGGAGCAGCATTTTCTCAAAGAGAAAATGAGCATTTTTTAGCTGCCGCTCAGTATGCATTAAATAATAAAGTAGATTTATTTGTATCAATTTACCAAAGTGGTGGAAAAAGTGTTTATGGAAATATTCACTCTTTAAAGTCGATGAGCACAGTTCAAATGGCTCATACGATGTTAAAAAATGAAAATATAGTTAACATTGGAATACTTGAGTCAAAAATTACTGGTGGTACTTTTGTAGATGTCTTTGGAAACGATTTTTTATTTTCAATAAAAGGAAGTTCAGATCAGCTTTTTTCAGGTAAAAGAGTAAGCGCTGGTGTGAGGTCTTCCGATAAAACGGAAATGCCTTCGGATTTTGGTGAAGCATCATTCTTGGAAAAACACGGCATGGTTGACGGTTGTATTAATTCAAGATTAGAAATAAAAGATAAAATTGTAACATTAGCTAGTGTTTTATTGAAAAAGGAAGAGACTCAAGCTAATAAAGAGTCTAATGTCACAATCGATCAGTCTTTACAGTCAGCTAGCTAAGCATAATCTTTTTAAAAAATCAGTCAATTTTGACCTAAAGAGAATTAGACTAATTCTAAAAAAATTAGAAAATCCTGAAAGAAAACTAAAAAATGTAATAAATATCATAGGAAGTGACGGTAAATATTCTTTATTAACCTCGCTAAAATACTTTATAGAAGCTAATAATCAGAAGACATCAGCATACATTTCTCCAAGCTTAAAGGACATTAAAGAAAGATTTTGGATGGGAAAAAATTTTTTAAGTCATAAGGAAATAAAACAATCAATTAAAATAATTGAAAAACAGAAAATAAATCTAACTATATTTGAGGCTCTAACAGTAATATTTATTTTAAACGCTGCAAAAGAAAATAACGATTATAATTTAGTCGAGGCTGGAGCATTGTTTGCAAAAGATTCTACTAATGTTTTTGATTTTCCTAAAATCCAAGCTGTTGTAAATATTAATAAACAACATTTGAATTTTTTAAAGAAAAAAACACTTAATGAAATAATTTACCAAAAAACTGGATTTTTAAGTCAATTCACAAATATTTATATCGGTAAACAAAAAACTAAAGTTTTAAAGAAAATTAAATCAACACTAAAAGATAATAATAGCGAAATTAAATTTTCAAATAAATGGAAACTCATCAAACATAAGAGAGAATTTTTTTTCAAAAGCTCTACAGACAAAATTAGATTAAATACAAAATATATAAATTCTAGGGGTTTATTAGAAAACTTATGTTTGGCAATTTATATAGCTTTAGATTTAGGAATAAATAAAAGGATAATTAAAAAAACTATACCCAAGATAAAATTTGAGGCAAGAATTCAATATCTAAACAAAGGTAGGATTAAGAAAAAAATAAATAATAACGAAAAAATTCTATTAGATGGATGCCATTCTGAGGCGAGCGCTCTAAATTTTGTGAGTTATCTCAAAACATTGAATGTTCCACTTTATGGAATTTGGTCTATGACTAAAAATAAGGAACCTAGTAAATTTATCAGTAAATTCGCTGGATTATTTAAGAAAATTATAACCGTGCCTATTGAAAAAGAAAATTCTTCTTTATCAAATAAATTATTATTTGAAATTGCAAAAAAAAATAAATTCAATGCTGAATGTGCTGAAGATTTTGAGTCTGCAATTAAAAAAATTAGCTCAAAAGAAAAAAAAATTATTTGTGTATTTGGATCTTTATATCTGTGTGGTAATATTTTAAATAAAAATTAAATATGTGGTTTAATAAATTCAAGCATATCTTTTTCACTTGTTGCACCGACTTTTGTTCCTAATAATTTTCCATTTTTAAATAATAAAATCGTCGGCACTCCCCTAACAGAATACTTGGTAGGTTCGTTAGGCTGGCTTTCAATATCATGATAATAGCAATCTAATTTATCTGACATATCGTTAGAGATTTTTTCAATTATTGGTTTTAGTTGTTGGCAAGGTCCGCACCACGATGCAGAAAACTGGATTAAGGAAAGCTTATTTTCTCCGATCTGCTCGCTAAATTTTTCATCTGTGGAATTTTTAAAAGCCATAATTACTAATTAAGTATTTTTAATTTTTTGTCAACTAGGCAGATGAGTAAAATTTTTCTAAATCTTCAACGTACGCGTTAATGTCATCTAATATTTTCAATTTTTCTGGTTGATTCTCTTTTTCAAACTTAGCTCTCAATGTGTCTATTTCTGAATAAGTTCTGGGGATGGTATTCCAGTTTTCGTTATTTGTGCTAAGAAGTTTTTTTGATATATCTTTATGTATTAAATTATAATCAGATTTACTTAAAAGATCTGGTTTTTCCATATAAATTAGTTTTTTTCCAAAATATTTTAGTCTTTCATCTTTAAATTTTGAAATTACATTAAGCTTTCTATCCCAGTCCACTCGATGAAACTCTGGCATAATTTTATTATCTTCTGGAGAAGTAAATTTTGCATATATGCTCTCTTCATTATATAAATCTTCTTGGGACTTAATTTGCTCCTTTTCCTCTACTTCTGATCGCTTAATTGAAATAACTTTTTCAGCAAATTTTTTATTGTTTTTTATCATTTTAGCTCTTTCTTCTAATTTTTGTTTACCAATTAGTCTATATTCATCAAATTTATCCCCGTATGATGGATTCATAATTACTGGATGTTTATTATGTCTTACGGTTCGAATAAATTTTGGTTGTTTTTTCATGGAAATTTTTAATTCGGAAAGAGGCATATCTAAAAATGGTTCAGGATCATGTTTTAAATCAAAACATAAAGGCCACTGATACTGAGGATGCTGACATACAAAG
>MDSZ01108840.1_pt1 | contig 14430 bp, 14 predicted proteins | sample 811201 | NCBI WGS metagenome assembly MDSZ01 (sample SAMN05326647, study PRJNA326480) | marine metagenome | isolation source: seawater | place: Indian Ocean: North | collected 2010
AAATCGTTTTACCGAGCCACCGAGAGGACTCGAACCTCCGACCGACTGATTACAAATCAGTTGCTCTACCAACTGAGCTACGGTGGCAAAATGCACCATAAAAACACAGAAATCCCTACTTTTTTAAAAACTTTATTTAAAAGTGAAGTGAAATCTATTTGTGCAAAGCCTCGCAATTTATAAAAATATTTAAATTTATACCAATATATAATTTAATTTATTTTCTTCGCAACTTTTGACCATCTTTTGTATCCTCAACAATCCAACCGTGTTTAAAAATTTCTCTCCTAAAAAAATCAGATCGATCCCAATCTTTATTTTTTCTTGATTCCTTTCTTTTCAATAACAAAGCTTTAATTATTGAATCAACCTCAAGTGAATCTTTTTTAATAAACTTAAAAATTGAATCAAATATACAAGTGAAATTCCATGCTGCCCTTAAACTAAACTTTTCGTCTTTTTTGCTTCCAAATTTCTTTTTTGCATGCTTCATCCATCCTAAAAATACTGCTATCGCCCCTGGAGTATCTAAGTCGTTATTTAAACATTTTTGAAATTTTTCATATGCTTCAGGCAATTCATTTCCAGACATTTCACTTGCCCCCATTTTCTTAAGAACTAAATAAAAGTCAGTTATTCTGTTTATTATTTTATCACTTTCATATTTTTTTTTTAATGAAAAAGATATTTTGGTTCTGTAATGCCCTGATAACAATTGATATCTGATTGATTGTGAGGTAAAACCTTTTTCTTTCAAATCTTTTAGCGTATAAAAGTTAATCTTAGATTTAGACATTTTTTCTCCATCAATCATTAAATGCTCAGAATGAACCCAATAATTAACAAAGTTTTTTCCATTTGCACCTACTGACTGAGCCAATTCATTCTCATGGTGTGGAAAAATATTATCAACTCCTCCACAATGAATATCAAAATGATTACCTAATATTTTAGTACTCATAGCTGAACATTCGATATGCCAACCTGGACGACCCTCTCCCCAAGGAGAATCCCAAAAAACATCACCATCATTCGCTTTTCTTGCTTTCCATAAGGCAAAATCTTGAGGCGAGTTAGAATTATATTCATCCTGCAACCCTCTTATTTTCCTTTTTTGATCCTTTTTAATTTGTATTCTTGCCAGCTTTCCATAATTTTTGAAAGATGAGATATCAAAATAAACACTTCCATCTTCTCCTACATAAGCCATTTTATTTTTTATTAAATTATTAATCATTGATATCATGTCAAGTACATGATCCGTTGCTCTTGGGAAATAATCAGCGGGATGAAGATTAAGCCATGTGATATCAGACATAAACTCGGAAATGTATTTGTTAGTAATTTTTTCTAAACCTAGCTTTAAACTTATTGACTTCTTAATTGTTTTGTCATCTACATCAGTAATGTTCATGACGTGAGTAACATCATAGCCCAAGTGTAACAACCAGCGTTTCAATAAATCTTCAAAAATAAATGTTCTAAAATTTCCTATATGTGAAAAATCATAAACAGTTGGGCCACAGGTATACATAGAGACTTTACCATCTACGATAGATTTGAAAACCTCCTTTCTTTTTACCATTGTATTATAAATAAAAAATTCCATTTACATACTAAGCTTAACTATTTTTGCAATTAAAGATTCAAAACTTATTCCAGCTGAAGCAAGCGACTTTGGCAATAGACTTGTTGACGTCATGCCAGGCAAAGTATTCACTTCCAAAAAGTATGGAATCCCACTATTATCAATTAAGTAATCAACTCTTGCGTATACATTACATCCAAATTCTTTAAATAATAATTCAGTATTCTCATTAATTAAACTAGTTATGTCACTACCTAGCTCAGCAGGACAAAAGTATTCTGTCATCCCTGGAGTATATTTACAATCAAAGTCATATAAATCATGGGAGGGTACTATTTCAAGGATCGGATATAATGATTCACCCAAAATTGGAACCGTAACTTCACGTCCTTTAATATATTCTTCTGCAATAACATCTTCGCCATATTGAAAAGCAGTTTTTATTGCTAAGGGTAGTTCTTCTTCATTATTGACTACTGTTAAACCAAATGTACTTCCTTGTGTATTTGGCTTAACTACAAATGGAAATTGCAATTTTATTTTTTCATCTGGATTACTAAAGAGCTGCCATTTGGGAGTGCGAACGCCCATAATTTTTGCAAAGTCTTTACTTCTATTCTTATCCATACAAAGAGCTGATGATGTTGGACCAGAACCGGTATATTTAATATTGTTATCATCCATCCACTGTTGAATTTTCCCATCTTCTCCTTCGCCTCCATGCAATGCATTAAATATTAATTCTTGTTCTTGAAATTTCTCCAAAAAATTTTCAAAATTATCTTTGATTAATATTTTTTCTGCTTGATACCCTAATTTTTTTAAGGCCTTTAAAACTTCGTTTCCTGTTGAAAGGGAAATAATTCGCTCATCGCTGTTACCTCCCATCAAAACTCCAATCTTTAATGACATAACTGTTTAAAACCCTCATATATATTATCTGCAACATATGATATGAATTTACTGTCCTGAAAATATTTTAACGTCTTTTCGCCTTCTCCAGTAAGAACAAGCAATGTCTCCATACCTAAATTTTTTCCTGCCTTCATATCTACAATTGAATCTCCAACCATTAAACAATTAGAAAGTTTAAGATTATATTCTTTTTGGGCCTCTAAAAACATATTAGGACCAGGCTTACGCCTATTAGATGCATTATCTGGATGATCAAAACACATATATATATCAAGTAAACAAATGCTATTTTCGATAAACTCTTTTCTAATAAAATTATTAATAGTATTTAAATTTTTTATTGGGATTAATCCTCTAGCTACACCAGACTGGTTAGAGATGATACAAAACTGATTATTATTTTTTGACATTATTTTTAAGGCTGGCAAGGTAAACTCATAGAAATTATAATCTGAAATATTGCTGATATACCCAGGGTCTGGGTTAAGAGTGCCATCTCTATCTAAAAATATGCAATCATATTGTTTCATTAACTACCTTACTTTTCTTGAATTCATTTAGGCTAACATTACTTATTAAGAAGTATACAAAACCAATTGCTAATAATGGAAAATATGATATTGCATGTGAAATTATTGCATAGCTTAGTGCTTTAGATGCAGAAATTTGAAAAACACCCTCTAGGGCATATCTTACTCCGGAATGCAAAGTGCCAGCTGCTCCAGGAAGAGAAGGAAGACCAATAATAAAACTACTAATAACAGTGAGCAAACCAATTTCAAGATATCCCAATGAAATTTTACATGCATCAAGTACTATTACCCCTATGTAAAGATATATGCTCCATAAAAACAAACTAAGAAACATGATCAAGAAAATATTTTTATTTTTAAAAATCGCAACTACACCTTCAAATAATTTTTGAATTGGTGAGATTATCTTTTGACCATAGCGAGTTTGAAAAATTCTAGATTGAGACAGCGTTTCTATCAAATCCAGTCGATACACAATTACAATACTCGCTAAAATAATAACGATTACTGAACTTGATAGAAAAAGAGCCATTTTAATTTTTTCATCATTTAAAGAATATGATGGAATGATAATTAAAAAAATTAATAGAACCATTAATAAATCCAATATTCTCTCTGCTATGACAGTTCCGAATGCTTGAGGAACGGTAATTTTATGCTTTTTTGCGAGCACAAAAGCCTTAAGAAACTCCCCTAGCCTAAAAAATAAAATACCATTACCAAAATAGCCTATCATAGTTGCGCTGAAAACATGTTGAAAAGACATAGATTCAAATGGCTCCACTAGCAACTTCCATCTAAGAGCACGTGGAAAACAACTCAAGATCAGCAAAATGACAGCAATAAGTATATCATTTAAATTTATAATATCAATATTGTATTTTAAAGATGAAAAATCTTGTCCAGAGAATGCAAAATACAACCCAATGATACTAATAATTAATGCACTAGATATTTTTAAATATTTATTCAATTAGATTAATTACCTCATAACCTGCAATATCATATTTAGGTAGAGTAAGCTCAGCACTGTTTACGCTAGACTTTATGTCAATATACACCTTCATGTCTTCGTCTTGGATGAAGGTAACTTTTTCTGGGGATCCATCTACAAGATTTGTCCATATCGACCCTTTGACCCCCCATAACTCAATGTAAAAAGGTATTCGGAATTGATTATTTTCAATAATTGCAGTATTTATACTAAGACATTGATTATTACCAGTCAAAACATCAAAAATTGTCATACTTTCTTTATTAATAGAATCGTAGACAACCTGGTTAATTTGCTTATTGATAGTTGTTATATATCCATCTTCATACTTTATTGATTGTTTTTCATTATCATATATATATATATTTTCTTTTAAATAAAGCACCCCTGAAGAAACTATCTGCTCATCGAAATAACTTTGAGAATATTCAATAAAAAGTACACATCCATTTGGAGATTGGACGTATTTTTGAAATTTTTCATATGCATTATTTTGTGATAATAAAACTCTGGAAAAAACCAAAAAGATAAAATATTTCATTATAAATATTTTAGGTATCTCTTATGATCTCTAAGTATGTCTCATCAACTAATACTTCTCGAGCTTTACTACCCGTAAAGGGTCCAACTACAGCGGCTTGCTCCATCTCGTCAATTAAGCGAGCAGCACGAGAATAACCAATTTTAAGACGTCTTTGTAAAAGAGATATTGAACCTTGCTGATGTGTTATCACTAGTGATACAGCTTCCTGAAATAATTCATCTATATTCGCATTATTTTCATTTGATTTAAATTCAGAGGTTTGAGATTCTCTCACACTTGGCAAAATTAATTGTTCTGGCTTTGTTTGCTTTGAAACATGATCCATTAAAGATTCAATCTCTTCTAAAGATAAAAAAGCATTATGCATTCTAAAAACATCCGAACTCCCAGTTCCAAGATGAAGCATATCCCCTCTTCCAATCAACTTATCCGCACCTGGCTGATCTATTATAGTTCTTGAATCAATTTTACTAGCTACTTGAAAAGCAATTCTTGATGGAAAGTTGGCTTTGATGACCCCTGTGATTACATCAACTGAAGGACGCTGTGTAGCAATTACTAAATGTATCCCAACTGCCCTAGCTAGTTGAGCTAAACGCGCGATAGGGGCTTCAACATCTTTAGCAGAAAGCATCATTAAATCTGCTAACTCATCAACTACTAAGACAATATAAGGCATAATGGGTTCACCATTTTTAGTCATTTTCAAATTATACTCTCCAATGTTTCTTACAACTGCATCTGCTAGGATGTTATACCTTCTATCCATTTCTTTTTCAAGTGCTCTTAAAGCTAAAATTGCATTATCAACAGAAGTAACAATAGGTTCTGGGATATCCTCCATTTTTAATAAATGATATCCTTCTAAACCTTTATATAAAGTCATTTCAACCTTCTTTGGATCAATCATTACGAACTTTACTTCATCTGGCGTTGCAGTGTAAAGAATTGAGCAAATAATTGTGTTTATACACACAGATTTACCAGAACCAGTTGTTCCAGCTATAAGTAAATGTGGCATTTTTGCTAAATCTAAAGTACTTATTTCTCCTGATGTAGTTTTACCTATAGCTAGAGTAAGCAAAGAATTGGCTTCTACAAACTCAGGACTGTTTACTACTGATTTGAAATAAACGGTTGCAGGGTTGCGGTTTGGAATTTCAATACCAACTGAAGATTTTCCTGGAATAGGAGCGATTACACGAACGCTACTCGCCTCCATAACCCTAGCTAAATCATCTGCTAACTGTACAAATTTGTTAACTCTGACCCCTTCAGCAGGCTCCACCTCAAATAAAGTTATAACTGGTCCTGGGTGTACATTAACAACTTTACCTTGGACACCGAAAGTAGACATGGATTGTGTTAAATAATTTGCACGCTCAACTAATTCATCCCTACTCAAAGTATCTGAAACAGCAACTGGATTGGATAATAAATCTGAAGAAGGAAGTTGATATTTTCTTTTTGGTTTTTTACGCTCTTCAATGTTGTCGATATCTAGTTCTTCATTTTCAATAATTTCTTCAATATTTAGGTCTGGGATCTCTTTATTGTATATTTCTTCATCTGCATTTTCTAAAGATTTAGATACCTTGTTAGAGTCTTGAATAAAGACTTCTCTATGTTCAATTTCAGAAGACTCAGGCTTTAATTCATCTCCAATATTTTCTACATTCTCTTGATTATTATTTATTGCATCATTGGGGTTAATTTCAATGTTATCCGGTTCAATCATCTCCTTATTCTTATTATAACTATAATTGGATTCTCGTTCTGCTTTAGCACCAATTTTTTCTTTTAGATCTAAGGTATGTTTTCTCTTTATTTTTTCTTTTTCTTTTTCTTTAAAAAATATTTCTATCTTACTTTTTAAATTATTTATTTTAGCTGAGATAATAGGAAAAGGCGCATAGAAATCAATATTAAAGTATGCTCTAATAAGTGCAAGATAACTAGCTGTAAGAAAAATAAACATACCCCAAACACTTAACCAGTCTATAAAAAAGTATGCTATTTTTGAGCCAAGTAAACCAGGTATTAAGTAGTGTGATTTTGGTGAAAAAGTAATTAGTATAAAGCCTAGGCTTACTGAAAACAAAAAAATAAAAAGAATGCCATACTTTGAAACTTTAATAAGATTTTCATAATTTTTTTTTGCAAATAATGTCCATCCCCATAGCATTCCAAACACAGGGATAACAATTATCACGTAACCGAATCCCATTTTAATAAAAACATGAGAAATAACAAGGCCTAAAATACCCATAGGATTTTCAATCTTAACATTAGGAGAGATTGAAGGCTCTTCATTAGGATTATATCCTAAAAAACTAAATAGTAAAAAGACAGATATGGATATTATAAGTATACCAAATATTTCCAAACGGCGGTCAGAAGCCATATTTACCACTTTTGATATTTGGAATCATAACTGCTAAGTATACATAAAAAAATTAATTATAAAAAATAAAGTAAATGCTTAAAAATTTAGTAATTTGACAAAACAACATATAATTGAAAAAGTCCTAATTCAATAAAGAACCATTTTTATAAAAAGGGGAATTAACAATATAACCAATTTTCTTTTTACCGCGAATATCTACTATAACTGAATCCCTTACTTTACAATATGTTGATTTAACATAACCTAAACAAATACCCTTTTTTAATGAAGGGCTCATAGTGCCACTTGTGACCTTCCCAATAATTTTATTATTAAAAATAATACTATTACCTGTTCTGGGTATCGCTCTTTCAGCCATTTCTATACAAACCAATTTTTCATTAGGATTTTTGCGAATATTTATCAGTTTATTCTTTCCTATAAAATATTCTTTGCCAAATTTGATTACCCAACTCAGACCAGCTTGAATTGGATTAATATTCTCATCTATGTCCAATCCATACAAGTGATATCGCATTTCTATCCTTAATGTATCCCTGCAGCCTAATCCAACAGGTTTTATTCCAAATTCTATTCCCTTAGATAGGATAGTTCGCCATAACTCAATTAAATTTTTAGATTTAACGAAAATTTCGTATCCTAATTCTCCAGTGTAACCAGTTCTTGATATCATTGCTCTGATACCTCCTATAGATCCATACTGAAAATGATAAAAAGACAATTTATTAATATCTACATCAAAAAGTTGCTTCAACAGTTTTCTTGATTTTGGTCCTTGAACTGCTAATAACCCAATCGATTCACTAATATCTTCAATAAAAACATTACTATCTTGATGCTTTTTTAGCCATTTTAAATTTTTTTCACGATTAGAGGCATTAACAACTAACAAATAATTATTTTGTTTTTTGTAAATTATCAAATCGTCCATAATACCTCCATTTTCGTTACAAATGAGAGAATATTGAGCTTGCCCAAATCGTAATTTTGTCAAATCATTTGTTGTGATTTTTTGAAGAAAACTAAAAGAATTTGAACCTGAAATGATAAACTCACCCATGTGAGAAACATCAAAAACACCTACTTTTTCACGTACAGTATTATGCTCTTGCCTAATGGAAGAATAGGAAATTGGTAAACTATATCCAGCAAATTCAATAATCTTTCCGCCATTTTTTTTATGCTCTTCAAATAATGGAGTTTTTTTACAAGCCATCTTAATGAATCCAATTTATAAATTTATCTAATCCCTCTGAAATTTTCTTTCTATTAATTCCAGAATATGCGAGTCTAATATATTGTTTCTCTTCGTTTAACGATGGAGTACCGAAATGTTCTCTAGTACAAAATGAAACCCCTGTGTTTTTCAAAGCATCAATCCTGAAATTTTCTAGACTATCATATCCCTTTTGGCGCATAATTTTTGATACATCTGGAAACAAATAAAAGGTACTCTCAGGAGAAGAAATATTCAAGCTAGTTATAGAATTTAGCTTTTCAAGGCATAAATCCCTTCTTTTTATTAATTTTTTTATAATTTTTTCTCCATAATCATTTCCATCATTGAGCACTGATGCAAGAGCATGCTGGATAAAATGATTTGTACAAGATTCATCGTTTATGTTAAATCTAGCCATGTGTTTTATTATAGATTCAGGACCAATTGATGCACCAATTCTCCATCCAGTCATAGCAAACTTTTTTGAAAATGTGTACAAAATTACTGTTCTTTCTTTCATTCCAGGAAAGTTCAAAATTGACTTAGGAGAATCTTTTGAGTATCTAATCTCGTAATAAGCATCATCACTGAGTACCCAAAGATCATGCTTTATGGCAAGTTTAGATAATGCTTTTAATTCTTCTTTACTAGATGAAGCACTCATTGGATTTTGATAGTTGTTTAAAATAAGTATCTTTGTTTTAGCTGATATTGATTTAGCTATATAATCCAAATCAATATCAAAACCATTCTCAGATTGATAATATCGATAAGGTAATGCAATGCCTCCCTGATAATTAATTTGTGATTCGTAAATAGGGTATCCTGGGTTAGGATATAGAACTTCATCACCAGGATTCATAACGGTTGCAAGAAATTTCCAAATAGTCGGTTTACCTCCTGGTTGAATTATAACATTACATAAGTCATATTTCACCTTACGTTTCTCACCAACATCCTTTGCTAGAGCTTTCCTTAATTCGGGAACACCTTCTGATGGACAATAACCATTTTTATTTTTGTTCATAAAAAATGTGGTCTTTTCCCTGATCGCTAATGGAGTCTGGAAATTTAAATCTCCAAGATGAAAAGGATATATATCATATCCTTTATCTTTCCATGATTTTGCTTCAGCAGAAACAGAGAAAGCAGTTTCTGTTCCTAATTTTTTTAATTGATTGTTAAATTTTATCATGACATTAGCTTTCTAAGAGCTAATTTAATAACTTTTTCTAACTTGCCTTGCATTAATCCATCCTTTTCAAGTTCTGAACATACTTTTTTTGCATGACTCTCCTTATATCCTAAAGCCACTAGTGCATTAATTAAATCACGAAATAAACTAGATATTTTTTTTTCTTCAACAATACCTAATTTATCTCTATCAACATTAATAAACTTTTCTTTGAGTTCTATTATAATACGTTTAGCAGTTTTTGTTCCTACTCCAGGAATACTTGTAAGGCTAGGTACATCGCCAGCAATTATACTATTTTTTAAATTATCAATGCTAACCCCTGACAATATAGTTAGAGCGAGTTTAGGTCCAATCCCACTGATTGATATAAGTAGAATAAAGGTTTCTCTTTCAAGATCTTCTATAAAACCATAAAGCTCTAAAAGATCTTCCCTCACATTCAAAAAAGTAAGAACTTGCATCTCTTTTCCTATTGGAGGTACTGATTCTAAAGCATTGATAGACATATTTATTTTTAGTCCAATACCATTTACTACTAAGATTACTGAATTAGAATCCTTTTTTTCAATTAAACCTCTAACTCTCTCAATCATTTAATTCTCGCCTGGTTTAAACAACAAATACCTACTGCAATCGCATCTGAAACATCCAATGTACCGGGTATCTCTTTTAAGTTTAAAATTTTCATTACCATATATTGAACTTGTTCTTTAGACGCTCCTCCTTTGCCACAAACAGACATTTTTACTTTTCTAGGGGCATATTCAAAAATATTGATATTCGCTTGTGCAGCAGCTATGATCATTGCGCCTCTTGCTTGTCCTAGAATCATAGCTGTTTTTACATTTTTACTGTAAAACATATCTTCAATGGAAAAAACATCCGGAGAAAATTTATTAATAATCGAATCAACCTCCTCAAATAGATGATTTAATCGCAAAGGTAGAGTGTCTTCTGCTTTTGGATTAATTGTACCGCATGCAATAAGCGATAATCTATTTGTATTTGAATCAATAATACCAAATCCTGTTGTTCTAATTCCTGGGTCAATGCCTAACACTCTCAATATTAGCCTCTATAATATATTATTCTATTTCTAGGTTTGAAAAAAGTTTGTTCACATCATCATTATCCTCTAAACTAGATAAAAGATTTATAATTTTTTCAGATTTTATTTTTTCTAGCTTTTGGGTAGTTTTAGGAATCATTTCATAATCTGCAGATTTTATAACGCAGCCCTCATTTTCAATAGTTTTCCGAACTTCCATTAATAATTCATAAGGAGTAATTACAACATATCCTTCATCATACTCCTCAATGTCTTCAGCACCCGCCATTATAACAATATCAAACAAGGCATCAAATCCTATTGGACCATCTGAAAGGATGATTTGTCCTTTTTTTTCAAACAACCAGGATACGCTTCCTGTTTCACTTAAGCTGCCTCCAAATTTTGAAAAAATATGTCTTAACTCAGCTACAGATCTATTTTTATTATCTGTAATTACTTCAACAATAATAGCGATACCATTAGGACCATAGCCCTCATAGACAACTTCCTCATAAGAGATACCTTCTAGGACTCCTGTTCCTTTCTTAATGGCCCTGTCAATTTTTTCGGATGGCATATTATTTGATTTTGCATTGTTAACTGCTTTCCTTAATCTAGGATTAGATTCTAATTCTCCGCCTCCTAACCTCGAAGCAATCGTAATTTCACGAATGAGCTTAGTAAAAATTTTTCCACGCTTTTGGTCTTGAGCACCCTTTCGATGCTTAATATTTGCCCATTTACTATGACCTGCCATTAAACAACAATCCTTATTCTAAAGGTTTATGTATATATTTTTGTTCAATTCTACTTCTGACAATCCAAATGTTTTTAAAACCTTTTTGTAGCAACTTTTTTTTCTCATTTTCTGCTTCATATTTTTTAATGAAATTTCCGTACTGTATTTTGTAGAGTGGTGCATCAAATATCACATATAAAGAATCTGTCATTTTCTTTTTATATTTTTTAAATACGCTATTTGCTTTTTCGGAAGATGAGGTTTCAAAAACTTGTATGCGAAATCCATTAATAGTAGTTGCTCTAACATCCTTAAGACTATCAATGACTTTAACTTGGGAAGTCCTGTATATAGCATCTAAAACTTTTGGAGATAGTGGGATTGGATCCCTTACTGTGCTCATATCAAACCAAAACAACGAATCTTGTGCAAATAATGTATTAAAAAGAATTATAAAGTATTTAAATTTCATTTCATTTTTCTTAATGCACTGGTCAAAATCCAACCTTGCTTTCCATCGATCAAAATAATTTCTGACCAATTATTTTTTTCTTCTAGGATCTCTACAGTACTTCCAGCATTTATCTGAAATAAAACCTTATTATCTCCAAGAAATGGACCAGACTTAGCTTCAATTTTTTTAACTATAATTGCTTCATTATTTATTTTTTTCTTTTCAAAAATCATATCTACTATAAAAAGATGAACTATTATTATTAAAACTAAAAGCATTTGAAAAATATTTTTTAGTAGCCCAATTTTTTTTCCGAAGAAACTTCGCATGATCCATATCAGAGAAAGAGTGAAAGATAGAATTCCTCCCAATAATACCAATTCAAAGATAGTAATAGATGATTTTACTTTTCTATATAAATCATGGATTATAAATAATGGTGGAGAATCAATTCGATCTATTTTCTTTGTTTCCGCAATGTTAAGATTATGAGTTATATCATTATCCCTTGGGCTAAGCCTATGTGCATTTCTATAAGCCCAAATCGCCTGCCCAATATCTTCTACCCTAAAATATGAATTCCCAAGGTTGTAAAAAACAGCACTATGCTCTATGCCACTTTCTATAATTATTTCATAAAGTTCAATTGACTTCTTGTAGTTTTTTTTGATGTAGAAGTTATTAGCTTCTTCAAATAAATTATTATAATTGAGGCAAAAAGAATATGATAAGAAAGTGAAAAAAATTAATAAGCTCTTACTCATTTGAAAACCCTATCTATCTTTTTTATAATCTCTTCTGTTTTTGGAATAATGGTATCTATTTCTTCTTTGTGGGTTGGAGAATATTTACCAGCATCGCATATTTTTAAAATACTTATCAATTCTTCTAATGTTATATCATCAACGTAATTTCTCAAAAGCTTTTTTACAGAAGTAGGGTCTAAATTTTTAGATGAAAGTAAAAGTCTTTCCTGTATATAGATATATATTGCTTTGCTTGCTATGTTAAAAGAATCAAGATTTTTTGATTTAAGAATTTTCAGACTCTTTTTGATTGCATTTTTCATCCTACGATCGTCCACCTTAAATAAATCTGCTTTCATCATTTTTGCTAAAAAAATCGGAAGAAAAAATATAATTATTGATAAAGAATAAAATAAATAAATAGCTTTTGGTAATTTATTTTCAAAATTACTTATCTTTCTTGATTTTGTTTTTATAAATCGAATATCTTCAGCAAGCAGCTCAATTTCTTTTTTAGTTAAGCCTATTGAATTACCACTTTTAGCATTCTCTCCAGTAACTTTAATTTTTAATGACTTTGTTTCGATGCTCGACCAAGAATCAAGTTTCAAATTAAAGAATGACATTTTTATCATAGGAATTTCAAAATGGCCTGGTTCCCTAGGAACAAGGACATATTCTAATTTCTGAGTCCCTGTAATTTGATTTCTAAACACATCCTTTTTATACTTATCATTTGGCGGAAATGCTTCAAGAGCCTTGGGAAACTCAACTTTAGGTATAGTAAAAAGTCCCAAGTTCCCTGTTCCTTCTAACAAGATAGTAAACGTTATCCCATTATTTACTTCAATTTCTTTCTGATCAATCGCTACATTAATTTTAAAGTCACCTACCGCACCATTAAAATCGTCAGGCTTGGGTTCAGGAAATTTTTTAATTGTTATATTCTTTTTTTTAGATCTAATAATTTTGGTTTGAGTTTCTGTAAAAAAAGAGTTGAAAAATGGATCAAAAAAAGGGTCCCTTTTAGTATTTTTCTTTTGTTTCTCAATTTGAGTTTTTATGCGGACAGAGGGAATAATATGTTGATCAGATGCAATTGGGAACAATGCTCTTTGGCCAAGATTAGCCACTTGGTACTTCTGACCTTGAAACAATACGTTTTTGCTTTGATATTGAAGCCTTTGGGGTGTAAATATCTCTTCAACCCAAAATCCATTAAAATCAGGCATCTGGAATTGATCAATGCCTGAAATTTTAGTGTTTACATCCTTATATAATTTATATGTAAGCGTTATTTGTTCTCCAAGGTATGCACTTTCTTTGTCAACCTCAGCCAAAATAAAAACTGAGTTGTCTAAACCATCCTTCAAATTATTAGCAACCATAATTTTGATAGGTTTGCTAACAAACCTTTTACCATCAATTGAACCTTCTATAGAGGGGATAATGAGACTACCTGTTTTTCTTGGAGATAGGGTCCAAGTAAGAGTTTTAGTGTTTTTCATCTTTCCGTTTATAAATTCTATACTAGTCTGTTCAAAAGGACCGCCAACAAAATCAAAATTATTATTGATTTCATCCATTTCTAATTTTGGAAAGTTATTTGCTCCAGAGGCCTCAATCATTAATTGTATTACATCTCCTTTTTGCAACCTTTGCTTATCAACAGACACATTAACAGTCTGAGGAAATATAAGATTAAGAAAAAATAAAATAACTAAAAATATTTTCACCAGTCTTTCTCAACGGCTTTAGCTTTAAATCTTAATAATTTTTGCTTCTGGTTTATTTTTTCAAGATCTTTTAATGCATTAAGAATTGCTTCTGCTTGAATTTCTTTATCAGATAAGTCTTTGCCATCAGACTGAGTATTATTTCCATTACCAACTTGATTATTTAGACTTTCTTGACCTCCTTGTCCTTCATCCCCTTCATCATCTTGTTTGCTTTGACCTTCATGACCTCCTTGTCCTTCATCCCCTTCATCATCTTGTTTGCTTTGGCCTTCTTGACCTCCTTGCTCAAGCATTTTTTTTAAT
>MDSZ01207329.1_pt1 | contig 14430 bp, 23 predicted proteins | sample 811201 | NCBI WGS metagenome assembly MDSZ01 (sample SAMN05326647, study PRJNA326480) | marine metagenome | isolation source: seawater | place: Indian Ocean: North | collected 2010
AAAGGAAAAAGATGGCTGAGAAAAGGAATGCCAATTGGCGTGTCACTTGGCCACAGTGGGAAGAAGCGATGGCCGACTATGCTCAAGCATATGACTTGTTCAAGAAGGTGTTCCCGAAAATGCTGAAAGCACTCAAAAAGAACGGGCTCATCATTGAAGGGCAAAGCATATTCCCTCAGCAGGAACTTGATGAGCGAGGTCGAGTGCCCTACGAAGAATGGGTTCTTAGCCAACTACGCCCGCCACCACCAAATGTGAGGACAGCAAAGTTCTGGAAGGAAAAAATGAAGGAACGGAAAAAAGGGCTGCTTGAAGGAGAGGGGGGTTTCAGAGATGACCAATTGTTCGACTGGGGTCTTCAGGAAGTCGTAGCAAATGCTCCAGCAAAGTTGCACCACGGAGATGCCATCATCACCCGATTAGAAGAAGATTGGCCACCGCCTTTCGGAGCAAAAGACTGGTCGGAATATCCCCCGTCAATGAAGCCGCCGCCCAAAGTAATCGTTCTCGCTGAGTGCCCATTTTGTATGGATGGTAAAGGAGAAATTGACGAGTCTATGGAGGATGCCTGCAATCATATTTACCCTCCATGCGGGCATATTCTGCGCATCAATCCCAACAAAGCGTGTTGTTGTGCGAAGTCAGAACACCCACCAACACACCCTCACCATTTCAAAGCAAATCCTCCAAGCCAAATCACTCCCTCATATGTTCGCTCTCATCCAGACACCCTCTTCGTTTTCGGTGACAATGACCAGCGCCGTGGAACAGGTGGGCAGGCAAAAATCCGCAATGAACCAAACGCCATTGGCTTCCGAACGAAGAAAGCACCACGAACCAATGCCTCGGCTTACTACACCGACAGCGAATACAAAGAAAACATCTCCAAGATGAAAGAGGACCTTGAAGAAATTTCTCGACGCTCAGCGGATTACGATAGCGTGTATTTCATCCCGGGAATCGGGGAAGGTCGTGCGAAGTTGAAAGAAAAGGCACCAAAGACATACGCATGGATGAAGGAGAATCTTCCTCGCCCGAACCCCATCGGTGTTGCCCCTCTGGGGGACACTCAAGAGGGAGGTGGTCGCGTCTTCGTCGAAACCAGAAATGGGGTGGTGGAAATACTCCCAGACAAATACGGCTTTGATGGGGTAATTGACCCAGCAGACATGACAAAGTTGGCAGGTAAAATCGCAGATGCGTTCAAAATGTCGAGCACTGACAAAGCGAGGTTCATTGAGTGGTGGACATTTTATCTAACCCCTCCGACGGTCGCACATGAAGCGATGCACGCAGCAACAGTGACAGAGTATAGTGCGGGTGACATCCAAGGGTACTCCGATGGGACGCCGGAATTCTATCGAATTGAATACCCCGCTTATCTTGCGGAAACGATTGCTCGAGAAGCAAGCAAGATACCGCCGTTCACGCTTGAAATGAACGGGAAAATTGTCTCGGTCAAAATCGGTGAGCGACGCATAGCCACAGGCAATGCCTTGAGCGACTTCGGTGTTTTGATTGAGGTTGTTGAACAGAACCCCCGCACACCCGGTGGCAAGAAGGTTCCAACGCGATACCTCAAGGGACTCACCAAACTCGAACGCATGATTGCGGAAGATGAAATCGACAAAGGGTACAAATACGACGTGAATGACCCCAAAGCATACGAATTCTGGAAATCAGACATCAAGGCAAAAGCGCGTGGTTTGAAAATCGGCTCTTCCAAGCATAAGGAGGAATACTACCGTCGCTACCGTAAGAACATTGACGAAGACTACAAGCCAAGCGGTTCCACTCCAAAGCAAAAGTTCCTCAATCGTATTCGGAAGGAAACAGGAATCAAGAAGTCGATTCTGGAAAAGACCTACGATAAGGGATTGGCAGCATGGCGAACAGGGCACAGGCCGGGAGTTCAACAACATCAATGGGCAGCGGGAAGGGTTTATGCTCTCGCTGTTGGTGCAGATTCATCAACGGGTCCGGGGAAACCCGACCACTCGTTAGCAGTTGAGGCAGGTGTTCGGTGATGGCAACAAACGTCAATTTGTTTGACAGGTTCTCAATTGCGCACGCTGGCGTTGGCGTTGCAGCAGGCTCTGCTGGCATGGGCTTGGTTCCACTTCTTGTCTATCACAGCATCTTTGAAGTCTTGGAAAATTATGTTCTCAAGGAAAAGTTCCCGTTCATTTTTCCAGACTCATCCGTTGATAGCAAACTCAACATCTTGGGTGACACCATCGCAGTAGTGCTTGGTTGGAGCACGAATCTGAAAGACAGAGTCAAGGATGACCCCTACATTGGAAACTGGACCTTGACAGATTTGCGGGAGGGTCTCCGTTTTGGATAAGCGATTCTGGCTCATGACCGGGCTCGGTGCTGGCATAGCATACTACGCCCTAAGCGAGAGCAAGCAAGCAGACAACAATCGAAGTTATACCGCATCCCCGATGACAGATGTTCTTGCATTCCTTGGTTCTGGGTACATTATTCGAAAGGGTTGGTCTCTTGACGAAGGTCCACTTGTTGGCGTTGGCTCAACAATTTTCTCAATCCATATGATGCAAGTCATTTTCCATAAGGGCTGGGGAACTTACAGGAAGTGAGGTAATGAACCCTGAAACCTATCCTTCGTTCAACATCATCGCAACGGGTAATGATGGAACGCAGATAGCAACACTTTCGACAAACGATTGGGTGGACTTCGTAAATACAGTCGCTGCGGAGGGACCGGTGGAATGGTATATGGCTCCAGCAGCGAAGGCGATTTACAATGCAACTGGAAAGGGCTACTTTCCACAGGGAGTCACATCGGGAACAACCATCACGATTCATGAGCAATCAAAAGGTAATCTTGACCTGCTCGCACACGAATATGGGCATGCACTGGGAATACAACACACGTCAGGGATGCAACCAGATGTGATGAACCCAGTTGCGTGGATGAGGTTAGGGGACGAATACGATTTACGAAACAAGTTCAAGGAGAATTTCCCAGACTACACCTTTATCTCCACTTCACATTCCCCCCTGATTGCTCTTGGTATCATTGGGCTTCTTGGGTGGATGTATGGTCTCTCGTAGTTTGCTTGACAATATGAAGAAGAGGCATACTGCTGTTCTGGGGATGACTCGCAGTGGCAAGACGTATTTTGTCGACAAAGTCCTCAAAAAAATGCAGGAAGAGGGCGTACACACCATCTTTGTTGACCCGAAGTCAGAAGTCAAAGGTCTCGGTCGCATCTGCAAGACACCAATGGAGGCCTACGCTGCCCTCCTGTCAAAGACCCCCGCTATCGTCCTGCATACCCCAGCAGCGAAAGATGAACGAGTAGCAGCACTTAACAAAATGATGGAACTGGTTTTCACGTTGGCGAACAAGCCCGGTTTCAAGCGCATTCGTCGGGTGATTGCAATAGATGAAATTCAAACATTCGTTCGCAAGGGAAGCAACGACGCCATCGAGAACCTGTATCTCGTTGGGGCTGGAAAGGGTATTGTTGGTATCGGGATGACACAGCGCCTTCAACTGATGTCAGAAACAGTATGGAGTCAGTCTGAGAACAAAATTGTATTCAAGATTGATGACCGCCCCGATTACCTCAAGAGTCGAAATCTTGAACATTATGTCGAGCATGTGCCATTTTTCATGTCGCCAGAATACCAATACTGGTACTATTTCACAACAGGGAATGGCACATGGAACAAAGCAAAGCCAATTGGTTCGAAGGACACAAAGAAAAGCGGTAAGCCTAAGACCCCGAAACGTCTGCGTCTCAAAAGATGATACTCATCACCGTTCCCCATGCTGCTGCTGGTGAAGGTCAAGATGCAGGCGCTGTGCGCTTTTTGGTTGAACTCGAAGCGGTACTAACAGATGTTGGTGAGGAATACATTGTCATCGAAGGTGGCTCTCCGAGAGTTATTCTGGATTTGAATCGAACCGCTGCCGCTGAATCCTCTTTTGCATCGGACTTCTTTGACGCTCTCAAGGATGCAAGTGTCCACATTGACTTACACTCTTACCCAGAAAAAGACGGGTTGACACAATTTGGATATGACCTCAATCTCTGGTCGCAGACACAAATGGTTGTCTTCCTTATCCCTGAGATAACCGACGAGGAATTGGTTAAGGCCATTCTCAATCAGTTGGAGGATTCAGGAATTTCAGCAACAGTTCAGGCCGCTGGCTTTGAAAATTACTTGACCAATGCAGCATCAATTCTGTTTGATACCCCTTCGGTTCTTGTTGAAGTCAACGAAAGCGACGGTCGGGACTATTATGAGATGGCGGTTGGCCTTGTTGACGGTGTTGTTGATTTCCTTGTTGGGCAAGATACGCCTGATACTGTTCAAACTCCAGACGAAGAAGTTGAAGCGCCCGCTCTATGACTTGAACCCTCGTTGAATATCGGCGGCTATTGATGAGCATCTCAATGAAGTCATAGTCTTCTGGTGTCAAGGTCACGCTAACGGGAATCTTCCTAACCCGAACTGCGTGACGCTTGCTCATCAGTCCCATGCAGTATGGGCGTGGGTATCAAGGTTCCTTGCATACATTTGCCCCGTTTTCAGGTATTCCTATCATATAGCAACATATCAGAACACATTTTCTTCATATACCCAACTACTTTCCACAAGAACACAGGTGGTCTGTAATGGCACTTCAGGAATTGGTAATTGTAAATCCATCTCCAAGGAAAGCCAAGCGCCGCCGTACCACAAAAAGGAAAGTGAATAATATGGCACGAAGGAAAGTTTCCCGACGCAAGACGCCTGCTCGTCGCAAGACGACTGCTCGACGCAAGACTGCTCGACGCAAGACGACCACCCGCCGCCGCAAGTCCCCTGCGCGCCGCAAGACGACAAAGCGCAAGACGACCACTCGTCGCCGCAAGTCTCCTGCACGCCGCAAGACGACTCGCCGCAAGACGACCCGCCGACGAAAGGCACCTGCTCGTCGTAAGACGACCCGCCGACGAAAGGCACCTAAGCGACGCACAACTCGCCGCAAGACAACTCGCCGCCGAAAGTCCCCTAAGCGCCGTAAGACAACTCGCCGCAAGACAACTCGCCGCCGAAAGTCCCCTGCACGACGCCGTCGAACCTCTCGACGCCGCAGTGTCTCTCGACGCAAGACTGCTTCCCGCCGTCGCACAACACGCTCCCGCAAGTTCAGTGGCCGTGCTGCAATGAAGTGGACCCGACAAAACGTGATGAAGTTCGAAGTTATGGCAGCCCTCGCAAGTGGTCTCGCTATCTCTTCCGCTCTTCCTATCTTGGTTGAAGGCGCTCTCGCAAAGGTCGGAATCGTCAAGGACCTCACATCTGGCTACACCGGAACCGCAGTGACCATCGCTGGTGCTGGACTTGCTGGATATGCGCTATACACCATCGGTGGTGTCAGCCCTCAGACTGCTGGACTCTTCACAGTCGCTGCTATGCTACCTGCTGCGCTACTGGCACTCAACACTGCTGGCCTCTCCTTCATCCCAACGCTTACCGTGCAGAACAACCCGTTCAAGGCAGCGGCAACAAATGGGCTTTACGGAATCCTCGGCAACCCGGGTACTGTAATTGAAGAGCCAATCTTTGGCGGCTACCACGACGGCATGCACGCTGGCGCACACATGCCAGTAATGGGTGCTGGTGAAATGTTCGGCCTCGGCGGCAAAGAAATCAACCTTTTCTGAGGTGATTGATTGTACGCTAACCTCATGAAGAGCCTCAACAAAGAGGCAGTGCTTGGTCTTGACTATGGGCACATTCTTCTTGGTCTTGGCTTGGCTGCTGCTGTTGGGTACACAGGTCTCCCTCGTGGTCTGAAGAACACCCTCAACACTGATGTTGTTGGTGGTCTCGACGTAGGTCACATTGCTCTGGGACTTGGTGCTCTCAGCACCCTCGGTATCGGCTACTACAAGCGCTGAGATTGAGGTCGGAGCCTCAGGCCTGCTTCATTGCAGGCTTGACTTAGCCCCTGCTCAGGCTACGGCTTGGGCAGGGGCACATGCTTCGCATCCTTTATCGCCTCGAACCCCTTGGGTGAGAACATGCCAAAATTTACGCCAGCCTCAGGAGGCTCATCAGCGAGTGCCTTTGGTGAAACGCTGATTGATGATGCCAACGCGACTACTGCTCGCGCTACACTTGAAATGGGAGAAGTCATACGGTACGGCTTGACTTCGAACAAAAGTCTCTCATCTGGCGTGCGGTACACGTTCACGAGTGGCGATTTTACTGCCTACGATGCCGACACAAATGTTGTCACTTTTTCGGGAACATCTATCACCCTGAAAGGCGCAGGAACATTCGACATCAAGTTGTATGGGTATTTTGCGGCTGCCGCAGACCTCGCTGCTCTTGGTGCACAAAATGTAAATCCTGATGCAGGAGGGGGTAATCCGGGCGCAGCCGAGCACGGTTCGACACAGAATGCCGTGTCCAACCTCCAAGCAAAATTGGATGCATTCATTGAGAATGAATTGGAGTTCGACCTTTCAATCGGCGACGGCGACGCAAGCAACAAGTATGCATACAACCGCAATATCATCAACATGGGAGATAGCGTAGTCCGCTTTTCTCAGTTCGCAACAGCGACCATTATCACAACCGCAGACACTGTCATAAATCTGAGCGGATATATTGTTTGGGGCCAGTCACCATCACTTATCGCAACAGGGTCATCTGACCCAATATCTGCGGACAACCCCCAATATACCGGTTTTACAATAGCGAGGGTTGGTTGATATGGGTTGCATGAAGGACTTTTTGAAGACAAATTATCCTCTTGTTGATTGGACTGATTTGGCTCCATTCATGTTCACGATGTCTGGGAATACCGTTCAGTTGAATCTATCAATGTGGCCAAGTGATGTGTATGCAACACCACCAACGCAGTCAGAGATAACGACTTGGCACAACTCCTGATAGCCTCAATACTCGTTGAACTTTTTCCGGCCTTGCTCGACAAGCCTACCAGTGGCTCGCATCTTCGCTGAAGAGCGAACATAGTTTGCTACTGTCTCGCCTCGTGCGGCTGCTTCACGTTGTAGTAATTGGAAGAGTGCTTCGTCCACACGAACACCAATCGTTCGGGTTTTTCGTTGCTCAGAATCTTCTGCCATATTGCATCGGACAAAAGGAAGTGGACATAAAGGTTGACTTTTGTTAAACATCTGTTGACTTATTCAAGCACCTCTTCATATACCCCTCGTCCATCCCACAACTTGTCCTACGGGACAGGATTTGAACAAAATGGAATTGCGACCATATTATGACCGTCCTACTTCGGTCATCAGCGATTATTTGATGCGAATCGACCAAAAGGTCAAAGCGAACTACCCTCACTGGGGCTTCGAGAACAAAGGTGTCTGGCCAAAAGGCGAGTACGGTAAGGGTGTCCTCCGTGCAGACCAGTTCTCCATCCTCGGAACCTTTGGACAGTGGCTCGTCCCTTCCTCCGGTTCCACTGGTGCACCAAACAGCGTCACTGTCGACGGCTTCGGCTGGGCACAACGCGTTTTGGACTTCAAAACCTTGGAAGAGTTCTATTACGTCTTGATGGGAATTCAATACCCTGTCACACCTCTGCTCGTGACCGAGCACCAATGGCGTATTTCTGGTATCGAGACTCCTGTCGTCGACCAGCAAATCTTCGAAGTTCTTGAAGAACCATTCGTTTGGTACGAAGAACCTATCGTCATCGAGCCAGAAAAGACCATCGTCTGCGCCCACCGCGTAGTTGGCGGCGCTGCTACTTACGGAAACAGCACCATTGCTGGTGCCGAGAAGTGGCGTGTCATCGGCTGTGTAGTCGGTCAACACCACGAATTGATTCAACAGCGACAATCCATTGGAGAGTTGTCCTGAGCACCTTTGGTGTCTCTTTAGGAGGAATCAAAAATGGGAGCAATTGGTGGACTTGACGTCGCATACGGTGCACAACTGCAAATCGTTCGCACGAACGTTTTGTTGGTTGAAGTCACCAGCGCAAACGTCACTGAATTCGGCGGTAAAAATGTACTGGAACTTGCTCGACAGGGACTCCCTGCAATGCTAAAGCCAGACATGATTTACTGCACCGACGACGCCGACGCCGACATTGAAGATGTAGGATGGAGCGCTGCGAGTATCTTCCAAGACACTCGCGACGTTGCCGGAACCTCCACGACCTTTACTTCTGCTGACAACCACGGACTTGTCCGTGACATTCGCGAGGTCCCTCTCGCAGTCGGCAGTGTCACCCCACAGCAAGCAAGCACTGCCCTCGGCACGGTTGTTGGCTTTACTGGTGGCAAGTTTAACGTGGAAGCAATCCTCAGTGTTGGAGCAATCGAACTTACAACCATGGACGGTGCGAGCCCAGCAGCAACTCTGCTTGACCCGTACTCCTTGGGAGAAGGCACACCGAACACATTCGCTGACGGCCCTAATGGTGGCGTCGTTGCTGGTGTTGACGGAAACAACATCTTCTCTCGCGCTATGGAAATGTCGTTCGAGAACTCGCAAGTCAACGCAACAATGGCTGCTGCTGGTGCACCCGGTGGCGGCGTTGGAACACTCGACTTGTCCGGTATCTGTGAGTTTGCAGCAGCAGGCTTTGCAGGAACCGGTGCGAACTTCGCTGCTGGCGACCTCGACACCCTGAACGGCGGCAACATCACGTTGGGACAACTCAACGATGGTACTGCTGGCGCTTCGACCAACATGGCTTGGGACGATGTGGACGATGAATTGGCTAACAATGCAGCCATCATCAGCGTCGTTTCACTCTGCCGTGTGGCTTGAGGGTGAGGCAACCCCTGTCGGTTAAAGAACCACCTCTCTGAGGTGTCTCATCACGGCGACGTGAGCAGAAAGCCCCTGCACCGGGGACGCCCGGTGCAGGAAGACCCTTCACCCTGAGCAATCGGGGTGGAGGGTCATCCCTCCCTGTTTGTACGTTGGTGCAAGCAGGGACTTTTTTCGTTGAATCCCTTTGTATAAACCTTCGGCAGGCTTATACCAACGTTTGGTATGGCCCAACATAGGTCCGAAAGGTCCTACACCGCAAAGAAAGAGAACAGGTGATGAATTATGGCAAACAATAACCAAGGAATCCGCTCAGGGAACGTTTTCGGTTCCCCGAACGGACATGGACATGGAAGCAGTGGCGAAGGAGTGGCTCTCAAACCGGGGTTCCTCCTGAAAATAAGAGACCGATTTGTTATGGTCGAGAGCGTTGAAGGTCTGAGCGTTGACCTTTTCTTCAGCGATACTCACAGTGTGACAGTCGGTTCCAATCAGATTACAGATACAGCCCTCACACAGTACGGGCAGAACTCGATTACAGCAGCATTGTTCCCTAACGGGTCTCCTGCTACGGGAAGCACTACTTCGACAGTGCTTTCTCCAAATTACGACTCTGGACACATCAAGTTCGATGACCTTGAACCATTTTTCGGTCATCTATACCAACTGTGCCCAACCATTCCACTACAACCAAAGTGCATTGACTTGACCAACGGTGAGTGGTTGGTTGCAAACGGCGCAACCGACCCCGGTCTTCCTCCATCCGATGAAGATGCTGACCAATCTATCCCAATCGGGTTCAAAGGAACAGTCTTTGGTCTGGTTTCTCCGAAACTCTATCTCCGTCACCCAAGCGGAGTACCAAAGTGGGTTCTTGACGAAGCACCAGAGTCAGAGTCTGGTTCAGCAGGTACTACTTCACTACTGGGTCTCTCTGGTTTCATCGACGGGCAGATTTCTTCCTGCGACGACCCGAACTGGGAATACTCGATTTGGATTGAGCACGGTGAAAACAACCTACCAACCTTCCGTCTTGTAAATGACTCTGAAGAATACATTGTCGATGGACGCATTCGTCTCATCGGCTGGAAATACCGCATCGTTGAGTTATCCATGCAGCAACTCGCTGAAATCAAGGCACGCACTGGCGGTCGCCTTTCTTTCAAAATCATCAACCCTGCTGGAATACCAACCACTGGAAGCCTACTCGCTGAGTATTTCCCCAAGTGAGGCTGGGGTGATTCTCGGTGGTTGACGAATTTACTTTCATTGGAAACGTACTGGACACTGCTCCCAAGGCCAACCAAAAAGGTCGGCCTGACCGGAGGATGGTCAAGGATTCGATTTCCAATTCGCTTTTGTCGTCCAACGAGGAATTGGTTCTTCTCGATTCAAAGGAGAGGGGAGACCTCTATGAGGTTCGTGTCGTCTCCGATAACCCCTATCTTGAAGTGTATATCGAGTTGGATGATTACCGCAATGAGAACACCAGTGCAGCCGAACTTCTTGCTCAGCCCCAAACAGGGCGTCTCTTGTCGAACTTTCAGGCGATTGATGGAGGCTCTCCCTCTCAAGGATATACGTTGCTTTACAACCCTGATATCCCAGAAGACTATCAAGGGCGCATTCGTGTCGTCTTAAGGAATCGAATCAAACCGTCGAAGGACGTTTTCGGAAATCCTGCTGCTGGCAGTGGTTCCTATCGTTCTCGTGGCGACTTGGCATCTCCAGTCAACCTTGGCTATGGTGGTGGCGGAGTTATTCCACATTCACATACCGCAGGTGACAGTGGTCGATTAACACACATTGCATATACAAGTGCTGCTGGCGATTACTTCAACAACGTTCCCGGTCTCCTGAATCGAGCGTTCTTATCGCCTGCTGGTATCGGTGTTTCTCGCGGTGCCCTGCACCCATATGTTGGTTCTGCTGGGATTCCCATCTTGAATCAAAGCAACATTATTGTGAGAGCGCCAGTGGCACCGATGGTCAACACGCTGCACGTTTTCTTCGATGAGACTGCTGCATACAACGCAAATCCCGAGCAAACGTGGCCTCGGGACACAGAGCAGAGCATTTACATCGCTGATTTTTCGGGTGGCGCTCTTACAGCAGGAAGTGAACTTGTGGCTGGAGCCCGAATGTGGTTCAAGGACAAAAATAACATCTATTTCCCCGGTGTTATCGACGCAGTCACTGCGGGGGTCACACTACCAACAAAATTTGCTGCTAACGGGGGGAGTGCTTACACGAACTGCTTGAAAATTGACATTAAGCCCGGATTCGCAGCCGCCCCACCAACCATGACATTCAACTTGTATGAGGCGAATAATCTTGAACCCGGAGCAGGCAACTTGAATGGTACTGCGTTTGGCACATTGACTACTGCTGCCGACACTGCACCACCAATCTTGATTTACAATGCAGAAATTCGACGCTTGAAGCGTATATCCTACGATGGGTGATAAAATGGCGTACAAACATCCGATTCTTGACCTTGCTGACCGAAGTACCCTATGGGCCATCTTCACTGGGCTCGTCGTCATCCCGCTCGCCCTTGAACTCCCTGCACGCTTCATCGGAAGGTCCTATCGTCAAGTGAAATACGGAGACTCAAAATTGGGAGACCTTGGTCGTGCCTATGCCCCTTCACCCGACGAAGGACAATACAAAGGTGATTTTTATCGAGACACACAACACATGAATAGCGCTGGTATGTTCAGGAATCCGTCGCTATATGTGGACACACGATACAAGACACCAACAAAGCCAACAATAGGTGCCAGCGAGTCTGGTTTCTTTGACAAGTCAGGAACATCCGCTATGCGTAGCAAGTATGGTGAACAACCAGTTGGTAATCCAGCACCTCAGTCATTGGTTGACCTTCATACTGGTTCCTCTGTATTTGCTGGTCTTTCTGGAGTGCAGAAGTTGTGGAGGGGTCCACAATGAGCCGCCAATCAAACTACATGGTACGCTCCCACATACGTTCATTGGACGCAAACGCATCTCGAATGAAAGATATGGTCGGCCCAAGCACCCATGTCGATGAGTGGGCACGTTCCTACGTCGCTACTGCTGACGATAGGCTCAACGCCGTTCATGACTATCTGTCGTATCGCGACATGAAGGGACTTGGTGAAATGCCAACGCTCAGCAAATCTCAAGTCGGAATTATCGGAGGCGGTGGTGCAATCCTTGCACTTGCTGCTCTCATCGCAATGCCATCTCTTTCATACCGCTTTAGCAGTGGTAGCATGAAGAAAGCCCTTGTAGCCATGGGTATCGGCGCTGTGCTTGCTGGAGGAACAGCAGGCGGCGTTTATGCTTGGCAGCGCAGTAATGACCCCTTTGCAGGTGAGTGATGATGAAGATTTTTGGAGGAATACTACCGTCTGGAAGCGAACTGAGCAAGTTCTCCCGTGAACACCCTATTGTCACCATTCTTGGTGCTCTGGCGGTGTATGACGCAAGCAACACGCTGATTAAAGCACTCACAAGTCCAAAAGGGAAGTCTCCTTTTGCCTCATCATACAGCCTCAGTGGAATCGCAGGTGTCGGGATAGCAGCCGAAGGACCTGAAGCATGGCTTAAGCATGAAAAGGCGTCATCAATCGGGTATGGAAGTTCAGGAAGCACTTCTTCTTCTGACGACACACGGTTCATGGTTCCTCTTGGGCACCTTACAAAAGCACAGAAAGAAGAATTGAAGAAAATACAAAAAGAACTCAAGGCAGCATCAAAGATGCACTCTGGTCAAGCCGACCGCTTGAAGCAACTTGGGTCAGTCAGGAAGAACCCTTACAAGGCCTCATTCCAGAATGGGAAGGAAAAGCACTTCATGTATAAGTCGAATGTCGAGCGATATGCGAAAGATAACAACACATCCGTCAAGAAAATGGAATACTTTGATTTCCATGACATGCCAGTCGACTCGGGTATGTTCAGGAAGTCAGATATGCCTGTCCCTCCAATGCATCAAAGTGGGTTTGGAGCATCCACCTCAACAACAACGTCAACCAGTGCTTCGCACGCTATGATGCCAAAGAACGCCGCCCCAACGCTACTGGAGACACAGGGAGCGTCCTCAGGCATGTTTGGTCGCATGAGGGCCACTCCACCCTCCTTGAGGCGCCGTATTGCTCAAAGCGTTGGTCTCGGCAACGCTCCTTCTTCGTTCAGCGGTAAGCAGGAGATTGGAGCAAAGCGAGAAGAAATCAACCTCAGCGGCTCTGTTGCAAACTTGTATGCTATGGATGGCTTCGTACCAGAAATGGCTGATGATATGATGGTGATGTGATGTCCGAACAAGTTCGAATCTTCGCGATAGCAGCGGTTGCAGGCATCGCATTTGTAGGCTTATTGCTGAATTGGGAATCCAGCCGCCCATACGGAAGTACCGCACCGAATCATTCTCACGCTTTCTGGGATGTTGAGCAAAACCCTCACGTTCACATTCTTCCGCCTGATGCCGATACCACTGATACAAGCATTAGGCAATACATGCCAGACGGTTCAGTAAATCCGCATTTCGTCCCGGGTGGAAACTCGTCTGAATACCTTGGAGGTTTCTTCTGATGGCTCTCTCTGGTTCCCAAATTCTCACGCTTGGCGTCACTATCGCCTATGTTGGTATTACAGCGTTTCATTTCAAGGCAGGGCGTAAAGGACTCGGTCTGGCTTTCCTTGGGTACAGTGTAGCAAACACTGGCATGATACTGGCAGAAAACGCAACAAAAGGAAGTGAATAAAATGAACACAATGAACACAATGAACACAATGAGCAACCGAGTTGGACATATTTCCTCCGAAACCATCCGCAGTCTGGACCAAAAAGCAATGAGTGGCCTTACTGGTGGGATTCTTCTTGGACTCACATCCGCCTATTTATACGGTACAGGCCGGCTTGATGAACTTCCCTACCAAATTTTAATCGGACTCTCCGGATATTTTGTCGGGTACGGCTATGGGAGCGGTAAGGCCATGATGACTGCCCGTGAAGGTTGAAGTGATTAAATGAACACAATGAGCAACCCAGTTGGGCACATACAAGATGAAACCGCACTGCGCCACCTTGGACATGGCTTTTTACCTCCTTTGGGTGCAATAGGTGCGCTGTTCGCAGTCGGGTATGGGCTGGACAAAGGATATATCGGGGGAGACGCCCTGCCTTGGTTCATCAATGCTGTATCTATGGCCGCACTCGGGTATGGTATAGGGACTTTTTTCGCCCTATCGCGTGAAACAAAGGCATCCGATGGCAAGTCCTTCGTTAATGTACGAACTTCGTGAAGGTTGAGGTGATAAAATGAAGCGCAACCCACCGCAAAACCTTCTGGAAGATGGAATAACGGTCGCGTGCTATGGAGCATCATCTTTCTTAGCCTACAAATACGCGTACATCCCCTTTAAGGAGTCTATGACCGTCTCTGACGAGAATATCCCAGAACCGATGCTTTGGTTTTTCAATGGTCTGACAGGCCTTATGTTTGTGCTTTTCCCAGCATATGTGGGTGGGTATGTTCTTTCAGAGACGATTAAAGACAGGTATCTATGAGGAAGTGCATAAAATGGGCCACGATGATATGCAACGCAAGACAACTCGCTTCAGTGCACATGCACATGACCCACTCGCACGAG